>Ga0209292_1000696_pt1 | contig 43186 bp, 31 predicted proteins | sample GOMGulsemesocosm_2_FD_184634 | JGI IMG/M metagenome (GOLD analysis project Ga0209292, IMG submission 184634) | Methane-oxidizing microbial communities from mesocosms in the Gulf of Mexico - GOM9C Gulf of Mexico (SPAdes) (version 2) | ecosystem: Environmental > Aquatic > Marine > Cold seeps...
AAATTTTAAGACAGCTTTAGCTGGTCCGCAGGACAAATAGCAAGGACGCTATTTGCAAAGGCGACCCGTAAATTTATCGCTGATCTTAAATGATAAATTGTCTATTCAATACCGTATTTGATCCGCATCCCTGCGGTAAATACTAAAAAATCGTCCCTGATTTTTTCATTGGCCAATTTTTAATTTAAGGCGATAAAGGACGGGAGTAGCCGCGCTTTATGGGTCGTAAATTCCTTAACTGACACGCATTAGACCCTAAACCTAACTAAATAAAAAAGGTAATTTGATGAGCGGCACTAACCGAACAGATATTAAGATAGGCTTATCAGTCAATATCGTATTAAAGCAACACCAACGTAGCGGTCAACTGACCCAAGGTGTGGTACAAAAACTATTAACTAATTCGCCATTCCATCCCCATGGCATTAAAGTGCGCCTCGAAGATGGTAGTGTCGGACGAGTAAAGGAAATATTAGAATAATGAATTATTTATGTATTTATCATAAAAATTGCGCCGACGGTTTTGGCGCGGCATTAGCAGTAAAGGTTTACTGCGACGAGCTAAAGGTTGACTGTGATTTTCTGGCCGCACAATACGGCGATGACGTGCCTGATGTCAGCGGAAAAGATGTCTTTATTGTCGATTTCTCCTACCATCGAGATACCTTGATTGCGCTAAAAGAGCAGGCTAACTCATTAACGGTTATCGATCACCACAAGAGCGCGATGGAAGACCTTCAAGGTCTTGATTATTGCGTGTTCGACTTAGACCGCTCAGGTGCTGTCTTAACCTGGCAGACATTATTTCCTAATAAACCACTGCCACGACTATTGGCTTACATTCAAGATCGTGATTTGTGGCAATGGCAACTACCTGATAGTAAAGCGGTATCTGCGGCATTGTTAACCCTCAACAAAACCTTTGAGCTGTGGTTGCCTTATTTAGAAGATAGCAGTGTTAATGAACTCATCATTAAAGGAAATGCAATTGTTGACTATCAAAATCAACAACTAGCCCGCACGCCTAAAGGCGATAAAGTGCCGATGGCTGAGATTGCTGGTTACACAGTTCCTTGCGTTAACTGCACTCATCTAATTAGTGAGATGGGCGAGATATTAGCGCAAGGACACCCGTTTGCCGCACTGTATTTCGATCGCTTAGACAAGCGTATCTTCTCACTGCGCTCGGCTAAAGATGGCATCGACGTGGCTGAAATAGCCCAGAAATACGGCGGTGGTGGACATTTCCATGCCGCAGGCTTCGCTATCGACAAGCCAAAAATAAGCGTTGTTTAATAAACCATAAGTAACGACAAAGCCACGATATATCGCGAGTTGCGCGGTATGTCGTGGCTTTTTCATGGCGTAACAAATTAAAATCAGTAACTTTCAATGGCTTATATGTTGGCCTGGCTCTTGCTATACCTTCGGTGATAATAATCACACTAAGTAAATAGCATGTCCGTATATATAGACCCAAAAGACCTAATCATTGGTCCCGACACTAACCAATCTTCCGCCATCTATGTTCGCAAGCAACAGGGAAAGCATCAAAGAATGCGGCGCAATATTGCGATAGTGTTAATGATTTTATTTGCTGTACTACCCTGGACTAGCGTCGACGGTAAACAGAGCATCTTGTTTGATCTGGCCAATCAACAGTTTCATGTTTTTGGCACAACCTTGTTTCCCCAAGACTTTCCGATCATCGCAGGATTATTAACCGTCGCCGCATTCGGTCTGTTTTTCATGACAACCTGGCTCGGTCGAGTATGGTGTGGATTTTTATGTCCGCAAACTCACTGGTTATTTATCTTTATATGGTTAGAAGAGAAGATAGAAGGCACCAGAAATCAGCGCATAGCCTTGGATAAAAAACCGTTATCTCTAGCTAAATTTAGCAAAAAAGCCTTAAAACACATAAGCTGGCTGTTAGTTTCATTCTTTACCGCGACAACCTTCATCACCTACTTCGTCTCACCTTATCAGCTATACATCGATTTGTTCTTCTTAAGCTGGGGCACGCTAGTGATCTTTTGGGTGGCACTTTTTACCATCTGCACCTACGGCAATGCCGGCTGGCTACGAGAAAAAATGTGTCTGCATATCTGCCCTTATGCGCGTTTTCAGTCGGCGATGTTTGATCATGACACCTTGATGGTCGCATACGATCCTGTGCGCGGTGAAAATCGCGGCCCACGCAAGCGTAAACAAGACCACAAAGCCTTAGGGTTGGGGGATTGCGTCGATTGCAATCTATGTGTTGATGTCTGTCCTACCGGCATCGATATACGTAATGGCTTGCAATATGAGTGTATTAATTGTGGCGCGTGTGCCGATGCTTGCGATCAAACCATGACTAAATTTGGTTATGAAAAAGGACTTATCAGTTTTACCAGCGAAAAGGAGTTGGCTGGTGGCAAGACTAATATGTTGCGACCAAAAATTATCGCTTATGGCATTATTAGTATCCTAATACTGGTCTCGATGACCATATATTGGAATGCCCGCGTACCGGTTGAGTTAACGGTGTTACGCGACAGAGGCGTACTTTTCCGCCTAAATAGCGATGATTTCGTCGAGAATACCTACCAGCTTAAGCTACTCAATAAATCAGCAACGAGTCAGACCTATCGTATTTTGACCGAAGGTATCGAGGGAGCTAAAAATAGTTTAACCGATGATGTGGTGGTTAACTCAGGGGAATTGGCGTCAATTGTGGTGACCATTACCGCCGACCCTTATAATTTGTCACGCCGGGTGTTACCTGTGGTGATAAAGGTGGTTGATAGTAACAATAATGAAGAGTTAATAAGTTATGAGTCAAGGTTTTATAGCGAATAGGAGCCACCTTTAAACAGGTGAACAACCATTCGCTTGTTGTGTGTCGCGCTACTACCTAGCGCGGCACTTTTCTATTAGCTGCTGCTTTTCGCTGGCGCACAAATACGCTTGTTTTAAGCCATTTTGTTGCAGCGTCTTAAGGTTTTCCGTCGTTAAGCCAATTGCACGAGCGGCAACCGTATATTCATGGGCTATCTCAATATCGCTGATCCCAGGATCATCGGTGTTTAGTGATACAAGCATGCCATGCTCAAGAAATTTCTTGATCGGATGCGTTTGATAGCTCTCAACGGTACTGGTTTGAATGTTACTGGTGGGGCACGACTCAATACCAATTTGATGCTTGGCCAAATAATCCATCAGCTTAGGATCTTCAATCGCTTTAACGCCATGACCAATGCGGTTAGCGCCAAGTTTCTCTATGGCATACCAAATGGCTTCACTGCCAGCCGCTTCACCGGCATGCACCGTAATATTAAGTCCGCTATCACGCACCTGTTTGAAGTGCTGAGCAAACAGATCACTTGGATAACCCAACTCATCGCCGGCTAAATCGATAGCGACTAGCTTATTTTGTTGGCTAAGCAATGCGTCTAGCTCAATTTGGCAGGCTGTTACGCCAAATGTGCGCGACAAAATGCCGATCAGGTTTATTTTTATGTCGAACTGGGCAACGCCCGCATTAATACCATCAACCAATGCTTCAACGACGCCCTGCACCGGAAGTTTATGGCTCATCGCCATATAACCCGGGCTAAAGCGTAATTCAGCATAATCGAGACCGGCGTTATAGGCATCTTGCACATTTTCAAAGGCGATACGGCGCACCGCATCTAAATCGCCAATCACCCCAACCATCCAGTCGAGTTTGGCCAAAAATGCGATCAACGAAGGCTCTTTTTCGACAACTTGCACATGGGGTTTTAAATCAATCAGGTTGTTGGCCGGTAGCGCTACATTAAATTGTTGACCTAAATCTAAAATGGTCTGTAGGCGAATATTGCCATCGAGATGACGATGAATATCGGTGAGGGGAATATTTTTATTAATCATTATGTGCGCCCTAATTATTATTAATATGATGTAATCATAGCAATATTTTAATCTCGGTGTTTTACACTAGGATTAAACATTTGCACTAGCTCACAAGGTTTTATTGTCATCAGCTTTTAACATTTGGTTAACTAACTATCACACGTAAGTGTTAACACTGATTGTTTAAGCATCAGTTGCATGACTATAATGCTGAGAAAATTAGTGAACTCCACAGGTTTAGCCATGATATCTATAGACTATCTCGCTTTTTCGCAGCAACTAGCGCATTTTATTCCGCCAGCTCGGATTATTTCCGACTATTCGAAGCGTTTCGCCTACGGTACCGATGCGAGCTTCTATCGACTCACCCCCGAATTAGTGGTGCAGATCGACAGTGAAAAAGAGATGATCGAGTTAATGGTGTTGGCTAATCAGGCGCGCGTGCCACTAACCTTTAGAGCCGCTGGCACCAGCCTCTCAGGGCAAGCGCTGTCAGACTCGGTCTTAGTGTTATTGACCACCAGCTGGCGTGAACATAAAATTATCGACCTTGGCCAGCAAATAAAGCTTGGGCCTGGGGTTATCGGCAGTGACGCCAATAAATACTTAGCGCCATACGGACGTAAGCTAGGGCCGGATCCTGCCTCAATTAATACCTGCAAAATAGGTGGCATAGCGGCGAATAATTCTGGCGGCATGTGTTGTGGCGTGGCACAAAATAGCTATCATACGCTGGCTAGCATTCGCGTGGTTCTGTTTGATGGCACCGTGTTAGACACCGGCGAGGCCGACAGCGTGGCGCAATTTAGACTATCGCACCAGCAGCTCTTAGCCGAGCTCAAGCAGTTGTCGAGCAGTGCCTTAAATGACCAGGCACTGAGTCAATTAATTCGCCACAAATATCGGCTTAAAAACACCACCGGTTACGCGATTAATTCGTTAATCGATTTTGATGATGCCATCGATATTCTTGCTCACCTGATGATTGGCTCGGAAGGAACCCTGGGTTTTATCTCGTCCATTACCTATAACACCGTGGTTGAACATAAATATCGCGCCTCATCGTTTATCCTCTTTCCTGATATCGACAGCACCTGTAAAGCCGTTACGGCGCTCAGTGAGGTTGATGTTGCTGCGGTCGAGTTGCTCGATCGGCGCGCGTTGTACTCGGTACGCGACATGGATGGACTACCGCCATTCATGCTGCAACTTGCACCAAATGTTGCCGCGTTATTGGTGGAGGTGCGTGCCGAAAATAAAGCGTTATTGCAGCAAAAAATTGACCGCGCCAGTGCCGCTATTGCCAATTTCGACGTGGTAGACAGAGTAGAATTCACCAGCGATGCGCTGCAATATTCCAAGTTGTGGGCTATTCGCAAGCAAACGTTCCCGGCGGTGGGTGCAGTGCGACCCACAGGAACCACGGTGATTATTGAGGATGTCGCGTTTCCGGTTAAGCGCTTAAGCCAAGGGGTTAGCGATCTCTCGGTGCTATTTGAAAAGTATCATTACGATGAGGCGATTATCTTCGGTCATGCGCTCGATGGCAATTTGCACTTTGTGTTTACGCAAGACTTCTCGACCGCACAGGAAGTTAAGCGTTATCAACTGTTCATGGACGATGTCTGTCAGCTTGTCGCGGTTAAATATCAAGGCTCGTTAAAGGCAGAGCATGGCACGGGACGCAACATGGCTCCCTATGTTGAGCTAGAATGGGGTAAAGCAGGTTATCGCCTGATGCAGCGGATAAAGCTGGCTTTTGATCCGCAAAACATCATTAATCCAGGGGTGATCATTAACGACAACTCCAACGCCCACATCAGTGATTTAAAGCCCTTACCACCGGCCAACGAGATCATCGACAAATGCATCGAATGCGGTTTCTGCGAACCTGTTTGCCCATCCAATGGCCTGAGTTTAACGCCGCGTCAACGCATTACCACCTTTAGAGAGATGAATCGTTTACGTCGTAGCGGAGAAGCACCCCAGCAGCTAGCGCAATTAGAGCAAGACTTTCAATATTTAGGCGTCGACACCTGCGCAGCCACGGGGTTATGTGAACAGCGCTGTCCTGTCGGTATTAACACCGGAGACTTCGTGCGTGAGATCCGCGCGAACAACAATGTCAAACATCAAAAGCTGGCGGCGCGCCTAGCTAATAATTTTTCGTTGATCGAGCAAACCAGCCGAGTATTGCTCGCCACCGCAGGGTTTACCCAGCGCGTCATTGGCGACCGAGCTATGACGGCGATGACTTCGACCTTGCGCAAGCTATCGGGTCATCGCATTCCTAAGTGGAGCAGGTTCACCCCAACCAAGGCGCACTATCAACACTCTGTTGGTGCACTCGCATCTGCAGATTGCAAGGTGGTATATATGCCAAGTTGCGCCAGCCGCAACATGGGCCAAGCGTTAGGTAATCCTGACCAACGGTCATTAACACAGGTGACGCTGTCATTGTTACAAAAAGCCGGTATTGAAGTGATTAGCCCTGATTTTTCAGGGCAATGCTGTGGCATGCCATTTCACAGCAAGGGACAATTTACGCAAGCAGAAAAGATGCGTGACAACCTAGCGCAGCGCCTGCTAACGCTAAGTGACAATGGCGCTATCCCTATTTTATTTGATACCAGTCCGTGTAAATCAATGATGCTCGATCAGCCAAAGTTCAAGGAACAACTATCTATTTATGAGCCGGTGGCTTATACGCAAAAATATCTCAGTAATAAATTACGCTTTAAGCCCGTCGACGAGACAGTGATGCTACACGTGACCTGCACCAGTTCGCGAATGGGTCTGGCAGAGGCGATGACCACGCTCGCTAATCTTTGCGCCACCAACGTCGTGGTGCCAGAGCATATTAGCTGCTGTGGTTTTGCCGGTGATAAAGGGTTTACCCTGCCAGAGTTAAATGCCAATGCGTTAGCGCCACTTAAGGCGCAAATACCTAAGGGCTGTAATAACGGTTACAGCAATAGCCGTACTTGCGAGATAGGGTTGTCGACCCACTCGGGCATCGACTATCAATCGATTTTATATTTGGTCGATCGCGCTACTAAACCTCGCGCCACTAAGACTCGTGAGCCTTAACCATAGCTGTGATCTTTCGTCCCTGTTTAACATAAGCACTAAATCGCTGTGCTAGCTCATCGGGTAGCTTGTCCGGTGTAATGGGGTTAAAGCCAAGTTTTTGATAAAACCCCGCTAAATTTTGCAATGAAAAGGTATAGATCTGCGGCGTGCTCAGGCAACTGGCTGTGATTAAACGTTGCGCGATACCCTGGCTGCGATAACGCTCATCGACAAACACTCCGGTAAGCAACCAATATTGATTGTTTATTGGCGCTAAGCGCGCCGCGCCAACAATACAGCTCTCTTCTCTGGCCACCCACGTCAAATCATGACGGTTGGCTTTGTTGCGCCAGCCATGCTCTTGATAAAACTTATTCACTAAGGGCAAAGTCTGTTTGGTTAGTTGGTCTATTGACGTTGAATTGGGCATGTATTCAGTCGTTTTGAATAGGTGATCTGGCTCAAAGTTTAGAGGCTACTCTTAGCTAGCGCAATATAAGATGAAATAAAAACTGATTAGCTCGGTCTCTATTGGCAACATTAAATATCAATTGAAGAGAAAACCTAATGGGTTATTTAAATTTACCACGTATCGCGCTTATAGCGACCTGCTTTCTCAGCCTATTTTCAGTAAATAGTTACGCAGAATCAAAAATATCAGCGGCATTTTTTAGTGATGTTGCGGTGTCTGGTTACGACGCTGTGGCTTACTTTACCGAGCATAAAGCCGCTATTTGATAGCACTATCGGTCAACATTTACGCCATATTCTCGATCTCTATATGGCGCTAATTGAGCCTCACGGCACCGGCAATATTAATTATGACATCCGCCGCCGTGGTATCGCACTAGAGCATCAGCGCGCCGCGGGGATCGCCGAGTTACGCCAGGTTAAACTATTACCAAGGGGCAACCCCGCCAGCGCCGTTAGTTAGCCGCGGGCTGTTACTCAAGAGCCTATCTAGCCATCGCAGGCCAAGCGCAGTGGCGAGCGCTTATCGATATTTTCATTAACCAACTATGCGCCATTTAGTTTGTTGGTTTTAGGCTATGAGGCGTCACAAACACCGCTTATTACGATGTGGGTTTGGGATGGCACAACACTCAAACAAACGACGCCAAACAACCCTTTTACCTCATCATCGGTTGAATTTGAGCGAGTACGTGACAAGCGCATGGCATTAGCGGCTGCCATGCCGCATAAACCACAAGTAAAGGATCTGATCAATTACCATCAAAGCCATCAGCCAAATAGAGGTTTTATGTCGGTTTGTATGCATCGAGCAGATGCTAAATCGGTGAGTTTGAGCCACGTTTCAGTCGGGCCATGTTGGGTAGACTTTAAATATAAGAATGGCTTACCCTGTGCAGACATAGCGCTAACTGATGTTCGTGTGGCACGTCGCAGCCGCTGATCATGGCGTGGTCCTTAGTACTAAGTAGTTATTGTTAATAATACTGCTATCCTATAGGGGTGCAATTGGCACTCAGGGGATACCATGAAACAGTTTTATTTAATTATCGGCTTAGTGTTATTGACCATCAACGCATTTGCCGTGGCGCAGGAAAAACCACCAGCTTTTAATATTGCCCTCTTTTCGCTGGCCACCTCGCCGGAAATGTCGCCCTACTGGCATGATGTCGCTCGGTTTGCTCAAGCCAGTGCCGACGGCTTGGGGATTAACTTGACCGTTGTCTATAACACATCCGGACATCGCACCGGTTATGTCGATTTGATAGAAGCGCAACTCAAAAGCAACAACAAGCCAGACGCATTCTTGGCGAGCTCTTATCGCGGCATTAGTAAGAAGGTGATCATGTTGGCCGATAAATATCGGGTGCCATTAATCATGATAAACAATTCACTACCTGAGCAATCGTTAGAGAGTATTGGCGCGCCGCGCGAAAAATTTAAGTACTATATTGGTCACGTCAAACCAAATGACTTCAACTTTGGCTACGCGCTGGCAAACTACTTAATTAGCCAGGCAGAACAACTTTCATCACGAAAATATATTGATATTATTGGTATTTCTGGCGGCAAAGATGCGCCAGAAGCGCGCGCCCGAAATAACGGCCTGATCAAGGCGGCTACCGAACATAAAAACGCCAATTTATTGCAAATAGTGCCCACCAACTGGTTAGGTCAAACTGCCTATCGCAAAGTCGCCTCGTTGAACAAGCGTCACCCTAATTTACAGATAGTATGGTGTGCCAGTGACCATATGGCAATACATAGCATTGCTGCATTAAAAGCGCAGCATAAAACGTTGCTAGTAGGCGGTATGGACTGGTCAGCAGAAGCGATAGCGTCGATAAAAAAAGGGCAGTTAAGCGCAACAGCAGGCGGCCAGTTCACCAATGCCGGTTATGCATTAATCTTGTTGTTTGATTATTTGAGCGGCAATGACTTTGCTCAAATTAGCCCATTGACCATAGTTACCCAAGGCGGCTTAATTCATCGAGGGAATGTAGACAAATATGATAAGTTATTGACCGACAAACCATGGTCAAATATTAAGTTTAGACAATATAGCCGTACGCTAAGCCCGCACAATACCCGTTATGATTTCTCGCTTAGTCGACTCATTGCGCAAGCTAACATGACCAACCATTGAGGCCAACACGGCGGGGCAAAGCACATAGTGTCTATCCTGTCGTGTTGGTCTCAACAAAAGCGCCTAGCGCATCGTCACAAATTCTTCGCCCGAGGTTGGGTGAATGGCGACCGTGCGATCAAAATCAGCTTTCGTTGCGCCCATCTTTATCGCCACCGCAAATCCCTGAATAATCTCGTCACAGTTAAAGCCAATACAATGTAGGCCAACTACTTTTTCGTTGTCACCGGCACACACTAACTTCATTCGCGTTGGTTGGCGATGTTGGGTGATGGCGCTATACATCGCAGTAAATTCTGAGGTATAGCTCTTAACGTTATCTGCGCCAAACTGTGCTTGGGCATCAGCTTCGCTCAGGCCAATAGTGCCAATCGGGGGATGACTAAATACCACGGTGGCAATATCGCTGTAATCGAGGTGAGCATCGTCTTGGCCATTGAACAGGCGTTCTGCCAAATGACGACCCGCGGCTACGGCAACTGGGGTAAGCTCAACCTTGCCGGTGACATCGCCAAGCGCGTAAATGCCATCAACATTAGTATTTTCATACTTGTCAGACGGGATATAACCGCGCGCATCGACGCTCACGCCAGCGGCTTCAAGATTTAATGGTTGGGTTACCGGCGTGCGGCCAATCGCCCATACTAGGCAATCCACCTCAAGAGACTCGCCATTCTCTAATGATAGGGTCAACGAGCCATCTGCATTTTTAAGCACCGCCTTAGGCGTGCTATTGGTATGCAGCGTCGGGCCTTCTTGGGCCATAATCTCAACCAGCGTGTCACTTAGCATTGGGTCGAATGAACGCAATGGCTTAGCCTTACGCACCACCAAATGTGTTTCGCTACCCAGCGCATGCATCACGCCAGCTAGCTCAACCGCAATGTAGCCCGCGCCAACAACTGCAACGCGTTTTGGTTGCTCGGTCAGCTCGAAGAAACCATTAGAATCGATACCGTGCTCCGCGCCATCAATATTGGGGAATACTGGCTTGCCACCAACGGCAATGGTGATGTGCTTGGCGCGATATTGCTTGCCGTTCACTTCAACAGTATTTTTATCAACGAACTTAGCAAAACCATTAATCACTGTGACATCGTTTTTACCTAGCACGCGATCATAAGATTGATGTATGCGGCCAATATAGGCTTGGCGCTCTTTAACCAACTGTGACCAATTGAATCCGGTGCGCTCAAACTCGAACCCATAGTCGGGAGCATAGGTTAATGCTTCGGCGATATGCCCGGCATACCACATTACTTTTTTGGGCACACAGCCAACATTGACACAGGTGCCGCCAAGATCTTTGGCTTCAATAATTGCACACTTCTTGCCATGCATCGATGCTCTATTTGCACTAGCGATACCGCCGCTGCCACCGCCAATGGCAATGTAATCAAATTCTTCAATCATGTGAGTTTCCTAAATTGTTAATGCTGGTGGACTTGCGCCGTAGTCTAGCATGCCTAATCGCAACATTTAATCTGGTGTGGCCGATGGCATTGATAGATAAAACCAATTAATTGCTTGAAAAGGGCAGCAGATAGCCCCATCTTATTACTAAGAAAAAATTAATCAATGGAATAAATGATGACCACAACCAATCAAACGAGCGAACTTCAACACAACCCATTATTTATGATGAACGGTTTGCCGCCGTTTGCTCAAATTACCCCCGCTCATATCGAACCCGCAGTGAAGGCCGCGATTGAGTTGTGTCGTCAAAGCATTGAAACCGTGCTCGCCAGTGGCGGTCCTTATACATGGGACAATTTAATTGTGCCGCTAGAAGAATCAGACGACAAGTTAGGTCGCATCTGGTCGCCGGTAGGACATTTAAATGGTGTACTCAACAGTGAAGAATTACGAGTAGCTTATGAAGCCTGCTTGCCAATGCTTAGCGAGTACAGCACCTGGGTTGGTCAACACAAACCGTTGTTTGAAGCCTATCAGCAAATCGCCGACAGCAGCCAATTCTCAACACTGACTCTGGTTCAGCAAAAAGTTATCAATGACTCGCTACGCGACTTTAAACTATCGGGCATCGCACTCAACGAGGCACAGCAAAAACGTTATGGCGAAATCAGCATGCGTCTGTCGGAGCTTGGCTCAAAATTTAGCAATAACGTGCTCGATGCCACGTCTGGGTGGACTAAACTAGTTACCGACCAGGCGCAATTAGCTGGGCTACCACAAAGTGCTATCGATGCAGCAGCGGCAGCCGCCAAAGAAAAAGAGCAAGACGGTTATTTGTTTACGCTAGACATCCCAAGCTATCTACCTGTGTTGACTTATGCTGACAATGCGGCACTACGTGAAGAACTCTATCGTGCCTTCACCACGCGTGCCTCAGACCAAGGGCCTAATGCTGGAAAGTGGGACAACAGCGAACTGATTAATGAAACCGTAGCATTACGTCATGAATTGGCTCAGTTGCTAGATTTTTCCAGCTTTGCCGACAAATCACTGGCCACCAAGATGGCCGAGAATCCACAACAAGTGGTGGGTTTTCTAGAAGACTTAGCCGCAAAATCGAAACCCCAAGCCCAGCGCGATCTCGATGAGCTGTTGGCGTTTGCCAAAGAAACCCATGGCGCAACTGATCTACAAGCGTGGGATCTAAGCTACTACGGTGAAAAACTCAAACAACACACCTACGCCATCTCAGACGAAGAACTAAAACCTTATTTCCCAGAAGAAAAGGCAGTAAGTGGCCTGTTTGAAGTGGTATCACGCCTGTATGGACTAACCATCACCGAGCAAAAAGATATTGAAACGTGGCACCAAGATGTGCGCTTCTTTAATATTCAAGATGTTAACGGCGAGCATCGCGGCAGCTTCTACCTTGATCTCTACGCACGTGCCCACAAACGTGGCGGCGCGTGGATGGATGATTGTTTAGCGCGGCGCATCACCAGCACCGGCGAATTACAAGATCCGGTTGCTTACCTAACCTGTAACTTCAACAAACCGGTCGGCGACAAACCTGCACTATTTACCCACGATGAAGTGGTCACCTTGTTCCATGAGTTTGGTCATGGCCTGCATCACATGTTGACCAAAGTTGATATCGCTGCGGTATCTGGTATCAGTGGCGTGCCGTGGGACGCGGTAGAGCTGCCGAGTCAATTCTTAGAAAATTGGTGTTGGCAGGAGGAAGCGCTGGCGTTTATCTCTGGCCATTACCAAACGGGCGAACCGCTGCCAAAAGACATGCTCGACAAACTACTGGCGGCGCGCAATTATCACAGCGCGATGCAGATGTTGCGTCAACTAGAATTCTCATTGTTCGACTTTAGACTCCACCTTGAGTTTGACCCACAGCAGGGCGCTCGCGTGAGCGACGTGCTTAATGATGTTCGCAAGCAATACAGCGTGATTATTCCGCCGGCGTTTAACCGCTTTCAACATGGTTTTTCACACATCTTCGCTGGTGGTTATGCCGCAGGATATTACAGCTACAAATGGGCAGAAGTGCTCTCGGCCGATGCATTCTCTAAATTTGAACAGCAAGGGATCTTTAATCGCGAGACCGGCTTGTCATTCTTACAAAATATTCTAGAAATGGGTGGTTCAAAAGAACCGATGGAACTGTTTAAAAACTTCATGGGCCGTGAGCCGCAGGTTGACGCCTTGTTGCGCCACAGTGGGATCCAGGCGTGAGTAAAGTTGAGACCAAGGTTCACCGCGAAAAATTTGCCGCCGTATTAGCACGCGCGGCCGAGCGTAAAGGCGGCGAAGAAGCGTTGCTGGCCTTGGTTGAGCGGCCTGCCACAAAGGCACAGATTAGCGCGCTAAGTAACGATCGCATCTTATCGCAAATGACCAAGTCGGTGTTTAAATCTGGCTTCGTGTGGCGCGTAGTAGAAAATAAGTGGTCGTGTTTCGAAGAGCATTTTTTCGAGTTCAACGTCGAGAAAATCTTGATGATGCCCGACGAAATGCTCGAGCGTAAAGCCACCGATCCCAAGATCATTCGCAACCTTAAGAAAGTATTTACCATTCGTGATAACGCACAAATGATCGCCAATATCGAGCGAGAACACGGCTCATTTGGTGAGTTTATCGCAAATTGGCCGGAAGATGACATCATTGGCTTATGCGCATTAATGAAAAAACAAGGTAATCGGCTCGGCGGCAATACCGGCATCAATATACTGAGAGGGCTGGGCAAAGACACCTTTAGAATCTCCAGTGACGTTGAAGCCTACATGCGCAGCCGCGAGATCATCACCGGCGGTCTACAAACAAAAACTAGCCTCAACGCCATTCAACATCAGTTTAACTTATGGCGTGACGAAACGGGTTTGTCGTTAACCGAATTAAGCATGATACTAGCGTATAGCTGTGGTGATAACCGGGTTGGTTTTCAGCAAACATAATAATTATTAACAGTAAGATTATAGAGTCGAGGGATTGATGAATAAATTTTCTTATAGCAAAAGAGCCATGTCTTTATTGACGCTTTTTAGCTGCGCCGCGGGCGTTAGCTCAAGCATTGCAGCAAAAGAATTGCAATGCGCTGTTGGCATGGACCGACCTCCTTTCGTTTTTGGCAAAGACAAGCGAGGAATAGAAATTGACCTTGCCCGTCGCGCGCTGGCTCTCAAAGGTTACCGTGTTAGCGTCAAGCACGTGCCAAATGCAAAGTTGCAAACGCAGGTGCCAACAGGCAAGTTTAACTGCGCGACCTCGGTAAGTATGCCCGCCAACCGGGAAGCGAATGTCTATTACAGCGAAAATTTTGTATGCTACGACAATTATCTGGTGACCCGCAAGTCACAAATCCGTCGCAAGATCCAAACAGTGAGAGATCTTAAAGGGCTAAAAATCATTGCGTGGCAAAATGCGCACAATGACCTTGGTGATGAATTTCACCAACAATATAAGCCAGGCACTACAGAAAATAGAATAAATTACCGCGAGCTACACAGCCAAAAAAAACAGCATGAGATGTTTTTTAGTCAAAAAATGGACGCCATTATTGTCGATAAAACAATATTTAAATACTACAAAAACTTATTTAACGACAAATATCAGTTGGCTAGCACCAAATTCAAACTGCATAAGTCACCATTTCCGGGCACAACCTGCTTCCGAGCCGCATTCTCAGATGATGAGGTTCGCAATGACTTTAATGCCGGTTTACAGCTTTTGCGAGACAGCGGTCAATACCAACAGATTGTCGAACAGAACACCAGAATTTAATAATTTATCCTAGGGGGTAATGTAAGTCAGTTAAGGAACGTGCGAACGATGAAACGCGGCTACCCCCGTCCTTTATCGCCTTAAATTATATATTGGCCAATGAAAAAATCAGGGATGATTTTTTAGTATTTCCCGCAGGACGCGGATCAAATACGGTATTGAATAGCCAATGTATCATTTAAGATCAGCGATAAAATAACGGGTCGCCTTTCTTTTGGTTACTTTTCTTTGGCGACGCAAAGAAAAGTAACTGGTGTGCATGCGAAACGCTCAATTAATGAGATAAAGTTAAGAAGCACATCAAAAAATTCACTGAAGCTATAATTATTCGCTTAACTGACCGGTATTACACCCTCGTCACCCCCGAGTTGTCCAGACTCTCGTCATCCCCGAGTTGTCTTATCGGGGATCTTGTGAACATTACGCCTGTCTCCCGAGATCCCGCATAAAAACACCTGCGGGATGACGATGAAGGCTCAACCTGCGGGATGACTAAGGACGTTCAACCTGCGGGATGACGAATCGAGAAATCGTCATCCCCGAGTTGTCCAGACCCCTGTCATCCCCGAGTTGACCACACCTTCGTCATCCCCGAGTTGTTTTATCGGGGATCTAGTATTCCACCGCCATAGCCATTAAAATATCCCCACTATTGTCGTCACGAGCACCTTATGGATCAAACAAGCATTGCTATCATCCCACAGTCACCAGAATTACAAGCACAAGCCGAACTATTGGCGCAGCGTTGGGGGTTGGCATTGGTATCCAAGCAAGATGATTTGTTTCAATTACAACTGACAGCGCAACGTTTAGAACTGGTTAAGCTCGACGAGCCAAAACTCGGCGCAGTGTTTGTCGACTTTGTTGACGGCGCAGTCGCTCACCGCCGCAAGTTTGGCGGCGGTCGTGGTCAATTAATTGCCAAGGCGGTTGGGCTAAAATCGGGCGCTAATCCGAGTGTACTCGACGCCACTGCCGGTTTAGGTCGCGATGCCTTTGTGCTCGCCAGTCTCGGTTGCACCGTCACCATGTTTGAGCGTTCGCCCGTAGTGGCAGCATTGCTCGACGATGGGCTAAGCCGCGCCTACCAAGATCCTGAAATTGGCCCCTGGCTGCAACAGCGTTTAACGCTAAAACACAACAACTCTATCGACGGATTAGCACAGCTGACTAACAGTCATGACGTGGTCTATCTTGACCCAATGTTCCCACACCGCAAGAAATCGGCACAGGTCAAAAAGGAAATGCGGGTGTTTCAAAGCTTGGTTGGCAGCGATCCAGACGCCGACGCATTATTGCCGCTAGCCCTAAACGCAGCAACTAAAAGAGTCGTGGTAAAGCGCCCAAGTTATGCCGGCTATCTCAATGACAAAAAACCCAGCATGCAACTCGACTCCAAAGCCAACCGTTTCGATGTATATGTTCAGGCGGCGATGCTTTAGCCGCTGCTACCTACTTGTAATCACCTTTCTAGCCGGCCATTGTATACAGTTTGCTCACTATTTAGTAAATCAATGGCAATTGTCGCCTGTTGTTCAAAATAGCCCCTAAATTGACATGCATCAATAATATCCCCATGAAAAGTATATCTAAATAAAATTTAGCGAATAATTTTACCAATCGATAGACTTTTTTTTGTGCAGTACTTTAATACTAGCAAAAAGTGTGATTTAATTGCTTCCTCTTATTGTTGTTTGTTTTTTAATCCTGTCCCAACAACGCAGTAAAACGATCAGGGATCGACGGTAGGCAAAATTTATCGCCTATACAAAAGATATGGAAATGTGACTTACTGCTTATGAAAAACGTCTTATTATTACAAGGACCCGTTGGTCCGTTTTTTAAGCTATTGGCTCAATACCTAAGCGCAAAACCTGCGGTTAAGGTATTTCAAATCACCTTTAATGGTGGCGATGAGCGCTTTAGCGATAAAAAAATTGCAACTCCCTATCGTGGCGAACCCAAAGACTGGTCGCAATACGTCACTCAATATATAGCCGATAACCAAATCGACGATATTATCGTGTTTGGCGATTGTCGCTTCTATCATCGGATCGCCAAAAAAGCGGCCGACATTGCTAAAATAACATTCTGGGCCTTCGAAGAGGGTTATCTCAGGCCAACGTTCATCACCCTTGAAAAAGATGGTGTAAACGGCAACTCTAATTTTGAGCAGCTTGAGCTCGAGAGTTTTTCTCCAGCGGCAGAGCAGGTTAAACAAGACCTAACACTGAGCAGCACCTTTTCGGCAATGTCGTTGCACGCGATTCAATATTATTTCTTTAAGATGCTCTATCGCAAAAAATACAAAAAATACATTCACCATCGGCCGTGGCTAAATGCCGAAGAAGCCTTTAGCTGGATGCGCTCCGGCATTAGAAAACTTAAATATAAAAGCGGTGAAGCAAGCTTAGAAAAATACCTTACCGAAGATCTCGCAGGGCAGTTTTTTCTCGCGCCGCTGCAAGTAAGCGTAGATAGCCAAATTCTTTACCATTCACCCTATCGCTCGGTAGAAGAGTTTATTGGGGTGGTGATCCGCTCGTTTGCGCAAAACGCAGACTCGAAAGATTTTTTAGTATTTAAGCATCACCCAATGGATCGAGGTTTTAATAACTACGCACGCTACATTAAGAAACTGAGCTATGCCTATGACGTCAGTGGACGCATCTTGTATTGCCACGACCTCAACCTGCCTAACTTATTACAGAAAACCAAGGGTACTATCACCATAAATAGTACCGTTGGCATTTCATCATTGCATCACGCCACGCCAACTAAGGTGCTGGGCAAAGCAATATATAACATCGATGGTGTCACCAGTCAGAAACCTCTTGATGAGTTTTGGTTGTCGCCTTGTGTACCATGCCCGCAAAAATTCCATACATTTAGAGAATTTCTACGGGATAAAAACCAAATACCAGGTAGTTTTTATCGCAAGCCTGAACTTACCCTGCAAGCGGTTGCCGATAAAATGTTTATTTAGCAGAAAACAAGGATATTTAATAATGAAAGATTTTAATATGTCAAAGCTAACCATTGCAATGTCAATGGTTCTAGCCTTGAGTGCATGCGGCAGCTCTTCAAAATCAACAGAGCCACCAGTTGTCGAGCCACCAGTAGTTGAGCCACCAGTAGTTGTGCCTCCTGTAGTTGAGCCACCAGTGGTTGTGCCACCAGTGGTTGTGCCACCAGTAGTTGAGCCACCAGTAGTTGAGCCACCAGTGGTTGTGCCACCAGTGGTTGAAACCATTGCCATCACCGGTAAAGCGGTTAAAGGTATTTTATTCAAGGCCGATGTTACCGCGACAGATGCACTAGGCAATCTAATTGATGGTGCAACCGCGATCACTAACGAGAATGGTGGTTACACATTAAAATTACCTAGTAGCCATCAAGGTGTGGTAAAAGTAATTGTTACCGCAAATGAAAGCACCACAATGCGCTGTGATGCGTTAAGTTGTGGTAATGGTCATTCTTTTGGTCAAGATATTCATGATCTTATGGGTTTAACGCTTACTTCATTGGCCTTTGTAGATGCTGCGGCGCTTATAGCGTCACAAGGTGAAAGCGCAGAAGTATCAGTGCCAGTTACTGCCTTAACGGATCTAACTACAAAGACAATCGAGAACACCATTTCGCTTGCTGAGCTAAATGTAGCGGGTCATTCCGGTTTTGGTTCGCTAGCAAAAGTAGCCAGCCGTCAAGTTGGCCTATCGCTAGGTTTATCTGATGCATTAATCCCAGATGATTTCTTTAGCTTAGATCTCATTGACTCAACTTCTATTTCTGACTTAAGTGCGCAACAAGCGACAGACCTAACGATGTTAGACACACAACTTTCGTTATACAATTCAGCGATTTTAGATTCGATTATTGACCAAGCAGACACAGGCCAAAACCTAGCTGATATCATCAATAATGCGCTTACCAGTATTAGTAGCGCAATCAATAGCTCAGAGAGTACAACATTAAATAGCGTGTTAGACGGTGTTGCGCAGAGTGTTACTGAACTATCTAACGATAATAGCCTCAAATTAGAGTTTGCAGCGCTGAGTGACCGATTGGAGTCTGAAGGTGAAACAATTACCTTAGCGGTTAACGCAGGTTCAATTGAAGATCTAATCACTGAGCTCGATTCAGAGCTAGAAGATGAAGTTGATGTTTTATCTCTGGAAGAAGTCCTTGGGGCGGTAGATCAATTAACTGGCCTCATCGAAAGTGCGACAGGTGAGCTTAGCGAAGATGAGATTGAGAGCATTGAAGATATTATTGATGCCGTGATCCCAACGACGCCAACAGATCCAACGACGCCAACAGATCCAACGACGCCAACAGATCCAACGACGCCAACAGATCCAACGACGCCGACAGATCCAACGACGCCGACAGATCCAACGACGCCGACAGATCCAACAACGCCGACAGATCCAACAACGCCGACAGATCCAACAACGCCGACAGATCCAACGACGCCGACAGATCCAACGACGCCGACAGATCCAACGACGCCGACAGATCCAACGACGCCGACAGATCCAACGACGCCGACAACACCAACGCTTCCTACTGGACCTACAGCATTGCAGGTAGCTCAAACCGAAGCGCGTAGGGTTACGCAAGATATTTTCAACGCGAACGGTTTAGCAGTTGAAGCCAACAAGCAGTTAATTGAAGCAACAGGTGATATTCGCAATGCAGTGCAGCATGCACTAAATAGCGCACCGTTAACCGATGTTATCACCTACACAGATGTTCATAGCAGCCAAACTTACTACGTTTACATCGAAGAAGGTGCTTTCGGGGAGGGCGAACCAAATCCTGAGACGCTCGGAGCATCAAACTATTTCGGCGGCATCGTAACGACTGTACCAATCACGGCATTGAATGAAAATTATGCTGAATGTTTTGTTGACGAAATGGCCACTGGCAACATTACCTCTTGTGTAGATGCTGCCGGCAACGAAATTGCTGATGATCAAACATTAGTACGTTTCTCAATCGACTATGGCTTTAATGGTTCGGCAGCAGCTGGTGAGCCATCACTTAGCACTGGCATGCTAATGGTGGGTGTTGTAGCAACCGAAGATGCTCGTGTAGACTTTGGTTATGATGTAGGAGCAGGTACATATACTCATGTGACCTTAGATTCGTACAACCCTAACTTGGGTTATAAAGATCTAAGCGTATCGATGACCGACTCTAGCCTACATGCTGTTGTTCCTAACTTCACTATTTCAGAAGCGGCCAATGGTTCACTGCATGAAGAAGTGAGCGGTAGCGCCGTATTGCATTTAGATGTGTTCGGACAGCATTATGTAGCAGACAACCCATCGTCACTAAAGAATGCGATTGGCACGGTTAACACACGATTCATACGCGGTACCGATCTGAATAAGTATATCGTAGAAGTGGAAGGCAAAATCAATCTTATCGACAATAAGAAGATGATAGACACCTCTGTGGAAATCGTACAATCTACGCTCGGTTATGAAATGGCCGTTAGCAGCTATGGACCACTAAAAGCAGAATTGGATTTACCAATTTGGTGTGCTGGTTGGTCTGGTTTAGTTAATGGTTCGGTCAAAGTTGGCGCATTGACCGTTGGTTCGCTAGTAACAGGCCATAGTGCTTGTCCATTGAATGCAGAGGACGCAGATTACACCTTTAACATCGGTGGAACTACCATTGCTTCAAGTAACCTAGCAAACATGATGCAAGCGATTAGCGAATACTTCGATCGCTTTGAAACAACAGTTCCAGCAACTACAACAGATTAATCATAACACTGTGTAAAAAAGCCGCTTTTTAGCGGCTTTTTTTATAGTTTTTTTAATGCTTTAAGCTTATAGTAAGACTCATTATCGTTCAGTGCTCAGCCGTTTGTATTAGTCTGGAGCCGCTAGTCTTACAGGTCTGTATGAGCAACAATCTAATCTTAAAATTAAGCCTCGCAGCGTTGGCAACTTTAGCCACCCAAAGCAAAGCCAGTGACTACACCCTATTCTTCGACGGATACTCCGACAACTACACCCAAAGCGTGCCAGTGCTCGACTTCTTTGGCTCGTGGAAAGGCGCTAAACAATACCAAGAAGGGGATAGTGCTTACGCCAACAATTTCGCCCAAATTGGCGTGCAATATCAAAAATTCTCTTTTGCCACCTTCTACCGTTACGACTACTACATCGACATGCATCCAGATGTGGCAGAATATCGCTACCTGTTTCACAACAAACGTGACCAGCTGGCCGACAAAGACTACATTTACGACTTCACCGAACAGCGCTCGACCAGCAAGGGCCTGCGCCTAGGCTATCGTTTTGAGCCAAGCGACGACTTAACCATTAACACCTACCTCAACATTATTCACTCGGTGAAATTTCAGGTACGCGACATTAGCGACGGTTACGTTAATGGTAAAACCAAGCTCGGTGACGCCACCATTGACTACCGTTTTAATCAAGACACCCTGTTTAAATTGTCCGAGGTACAAGACAAACCCACGGGGTATGGCGCCTCGTTAGATTTCGATATCACCTACAAGGTACTGGACGATTTAACGCTAGATGTCAGCGTTAAAGACTTATTTCACTTCATCCACTTTGACCAATCGCCCTATAGCATTGGCTCATTCTCGGTCAATAATTTTGTCTACGACGAGCAAAACGTCTTGCAACAGCAGCCGCTGGCTAACCTAAAAACCCATGAAGGGGGCGAGCCGCGCTCGTTTACCCAGCGCTTGCCAACACGGCTGCGCACAGGCATAACCAAACAGTTTGGCGAGCGCTATCTAATGGGCATGCAATACAACACCAATGAAATCGACAGCTCAATAACACTGCAAGGTGGCTATCAGCCAACCAGCGACAGCAAACTCGTACTAAGTTACAACATTGACCATCAAGCCATTGGCTTGCATACCCGCTATCACTCGTTCTATTTCGATCTAATTACCGACAAAGTAGACTTCAAATACGCCAACAGCTTAAGTCTGTTCATGGGCTTTAAGGTGGAACTATAATCGATGAAACACTTACTCACATTGCTTTTACTACTTGGCCTAGCGGCTTGTGGCTCATCAGACAAAAACAGCAGCGACACTCAAGCTACATCACCGCCGCCAAATAATAACACCATCAACATAAGCGCCTTGCCGGGTTACCTAGTCGACAATCAAACTATTGCTATCTACGATCTTAGCGCCGGCAAACGCCTGGTTAGTCAGCTAAGCCTTACCCCAAACGAGCAAGGCACAGCAACGGTCTCTACAGAGTTGGCCCATGGCGGGGTTTACAAAATCGTGTTCAACCCCAACAACGACATCATCAACATTCGTTGTCCGTTGCGCCAAGGCTGTTTAGAATATTCTTATCAAAGCAAGCGCACAGAAACGATAGCTTTTAATGCACCACTGGCGAGCAAATTACAACTTAGCGCTATTATCGCGCCAACCACCTCTGGTGATCTAACCATTAACCTGAGCAGCGATCTTGCTGCAAGGCTAATGCAGAGCGACTACATTGCCGATATCACGCCGCAAACAATAGCTAAAGCACAATCTGCCATTGCTAACACCTTAGGTCTAATCGGCTATGGTAGCGCGTTCAACAGTAGTGCAGAAAACAGCTGGAACAGCCTGCTCAATCAAGCAATTAACGCTGGTATTCTGTTTGACCAACGACAAATTAAACTCAATGCAACCAGTCGCCTAACCTCGGTTTTACTGCGGATCTATCAAACCCTAAACAATGACAACAAACTCGACCAACTCAACGACTTCTACCTCAGCGATGCCGACATTTACCTGCAAGACATCGCCCTAACAGCGCCCAGCAGCCAAGATCAACAGCAACTGGCCAGAGTGCGCGCCTACATATTGGCCAAGAACATCTACCCCCAGCAAGGCTTCGCGCCGTCGCCTTATATTGAATTACCAGCGATAGACAAAAGCAAAAAGTTTCTCGACGACTTTAGAAGTATCCTTTACACCTTCATCGACGACTCGGCTGGCTACCAACAAGTTAATGACAGCGTCACCGACGGCTATCGGCTAATCGACGATTTTTCACAACAAATATTGGTTGAATTATTCCCACTGTTCGACGACGTATTAAGAGAAGTGCCCATTGGCAGCGCAGATGGCCAATACATTCTCGACGGTTTGCTAATAACCTACAACGATGACGACTTAGCGTGGCACCTAGTCGGCGAATATGAGCAACTCACACTAGACGTGACCGTTACGGTGCAAAAATTCAAAATTAGCTCAAGCATAGGTAACAGTTTTACCATCATCGCAGTGGGCGACATCGACACCGCGCAACAACAAATCACACTAACCGATACCCGCTTTGAGCTTAAGTTTAATCCACCCGACAACCCATTTTCTGGCGAAGCCGATGGCAGTGGCCACATTGCAGCCTATTCAAACATCACCCTCAGTCAAGATCAGTTGAGCTTTAACGGCCAGCTCAATGCGCGGCTCCAACTCGTAAAACAAGCAGACGCTAGCATCATCAATACCCTTGAGAGCGCAGCAATCTATGGCACCTTGACCGATCTTGCGCAACAGCAACACCAATTATCACTAGCCATCGTTCATCCCGACATTAGCACCGAAACAAACAAAAAATTGATTAGCGATCGCGCTATCGTCAGCTTTTCTTACTCAGCGCCGCTGCAAGGACTTAGTGAGCCCCTGTTAACACTGTTTGTCGACCCAACCGCTATCAGCGAAGGACTGTCGGTTACCGATCTCGACACCATCGCCTATTTCGCCGGGCGATTAACCAAGTTTACGTTCAAGGGCAAGGCCCGCACCTTTAACTATCAAGGTGCTAATCAAGACAACGTGACATGGCAGCTAGACTTCGACAAAAAAATATCCACTGGCCAAGTTGACCTAGCGCAACAAACACAGGGAAAAACCAGAGTGTTAAAAGAAGTCGCCGGCATTTTATTTAGCGATGGTAATTTCATATCAATCTTTTAACAAATAACCCCTAAAACCAAACAATAACCTATAGACAAAATTAGGGTACGCAGTGTACTCTTAGGTTTAAATTTTACTAAGCCATAAGAATGATTTGATTTTTTTGGTTAAGATAAAAGTATTGGTTAGCAAAATGCTAGCGCCAACAGTTGTCGCCGAGCAAGAAAACGCCATGACAACTGCTGTAAAGAAAATAAATCATGGATTTACGCGAGCTAAGCACAGTTCAAGTATTAGGATATTAAGAGTATATGGATAACTTCGCCCTTGCCTGCGCAAGCAAAGCATCAAGCAGCAATTTCTCGCTCGCTAGCACCCAAAAATCCATCCCTAAGCAAGCTTTAGCTCAATAATCATGTCATTAGCAAAACGATCATCCTGGCAAATTATGTGTGACACCGTTCACGCATTGCTGATGCGCGAGATAAAAACCCGTTTTGGTACCGATCGCCTTGGTTATTTTTGGGCGGTTGCCGAACCAGTGGCGCAGGCGTCCTTAATGGCAATAATATTTACGCTATTGGGTCGTGCTAGTATTGCAGGTATCCCGATTGCTCTTTTCCTATTCAGCGGTATCTTACCGTTCAAATTCTTTGGTAAACTCATTCCACAAATCGGCGCTGCTATCGACGCTAACAAGGCGCTGTTTACCTATCGGCAAGTCACCGCAATCGACCCTATAATCACCCGAATCATGATTGAAACAGTTACATTCATTGTCGTTTATCTGCTTATTCTAGCGGGTATGGCATGGTTAGGATTCGATGTTTTGCCTAATGATTTGCTCGCATTATTGGCTGCTTGTTTCTTATTGTTAGTACTGGCGGTTGGCCTAGGGCTATTGTTATGCACGGCAGTGACCTATTGGCCAGATTCGGCCAAGCTATTTGCGATGATCATGACACCAATGTTCTTTATCTCGGGTATTTTATATTGTGCCACCATGATCCCCGAACAATATTGGTATTTGTTTAGCTGGAATCCAATTTTTCATCTGATTGAACTAAGTCGTGATGCCTATTTTGCCTCGTATACCACGCCAATAGGCGACTGGTATTTTGTTGGTTTTGTTGCCCTAACTAGCCTTTCTTTGGGTTTAATGACATTTCGTATTAATCGACACAGGTTTGTGGGCCAATGATTTGTTTTGATAATGTCAGCAAATACTATGGCACCAAGCAGGGACGCCACTACGTTTTAAAAAACGTCAATTTACAGCTGCCAACCGATCGTAACATCGCGGTTTTAGGCCCCAATGGCGTGGGTAAGTCAACGTTAATTAGAATGCTCGGCGGTGCCGATCACCCTAATCGCGGCGATATATCCTCAAACCAAAAAATCTCTTGGCCATTGGGCCTGCAAGGTGGCTTGCAAGGGTCAATGAGTGCGCGAGAAAACATACGTTTTGTGGCACGCATTCACGGCCACAAAGACACAAGGCTGATCGAACAACAAGTGGAAGACTTTGCCGAGATTGGAAAATATTTTGACGAACCAGTCAAGAGTTACTCTAGCGGCATGAAGGCACGCGTGTCATTTGGCTTAACCATGGCCTTTGAGTTTGACTTTGACGTGTTGCTAGTCGATGAACTAGGCGCTGTCGGCGACGCAAACTTTAGGCACAAAAGCGAAGCACTGCTAAAAGAAAAATATGAAAAAACCAAATTAATTATGGTCAGTCACTCCGTGGCTGAACTACGAAAAAACTGTCAGGCGGGGCTGGTTATTATCAACCAAAACCTCAGTTTTCACCCCGACATCGAGACCGCCATACAAGAATATGAAGAGCATTATGTCACAGCCAGTTAAACAACCTAGCTCAAAAGGCTTAAGCCCAATTCAGCGTAAGGCGCGCAAGTTAACCCGCACGCCCCTGCAATTTGTGGCCGACTCCAAAGCCTATGTTAAAACGCAAAAAACCGCATACTATGCTTGGGCTAAGTTTGGCTCATTTGCCTTAGTTATTATTGCGTCTTTAGGCATCGTTTTATACTACACCGCCATTGCCTCGCCACGCTTTGCCAGTGAGAGCCAGTTTGTGGTTAAAAAATCTGGTGCGACCGAATCACCACTCTCTGGCCTAATATCTATTGCCAGCAGTTCACCGAATATGCGTGACGCGCTCATCTTACAAAAATATATTCAATCGCGCACCATGGCGCTTGCCCTTGAGCAAGGCATTGGCTTAAAAAAACACTATCAAGAGCAGCAATGGGACTGGTTTAGCCGCCTCACCGGCAACGACAGCACAGAGCAATACCTCAATTATTACCAACAACACATTAGCGTACACTACGATGAAATGTCGGAAGTGCTATTAGTCGAAGTGCAGGCATTTACGCCAGAGTTCTCACTGTTAACAGCAAACAAAATCATCGAATTGAGCGAGATCTTTATCAATCAGCTCGGGCAAAAAATGGTTAAGCAGCAATTAGCTTATGCACAACAAGATGTGAACCGCGCTTACGACGAACTAAAAAAGCAACAGACTGCCCTGATAGGCTTTCAAGACAAATTTAAGCTTTATAACCCAGAGCAACAAGGCAGTGCACTGTTAAGCGCAATGAGCGAACTCGAAGCGCAAATCATTAAAGAAGAAACGGCGCTAAAATCACTGGCCGCCTACATGCGAGCTGACTCGGCCGACATTAAGGCCAAACAAATTCGTCTTAATGCCCTAAAGCAGCAACTTGCTCAAGAAAAGAACCGCCTCACCAACCAAGAGCAACAATCGCTAAATAAAGTCAATGTCGACTACCAAGAAATTAAGCTTAACAGTCAGCTCGCCGCTGACCTGTATAAATCGTCATTGGCAAGTTTAGAGCTAATTCGTAGCGATGCATTTAGAACCCTAAAGCACCTATTAGTGATTGAAATGCCAAGCCTTGCCCAAGAAGATAAATATCCCCGTCGTCTGTACAGCATATTCACTTGGTTTATCTCTATGTTGCTGTGTTATGGCGTGTTTACGATGATAGTTGCAGTAATAAAGGAACATAAAGAGTGATTAAATCATTGATTAAAAAATTAACCTGCACATTAATTGTAACGCTAGCGTGTAGCTCGACCATGGCATCTGTGGTTATCACCCAGGACGCTGCTAGTGAGGTGAAACAACAAATAGCTCAAAGCGACGCCAAACAACGCTATGGTCACTGGCTGTTTAATGGTGGCTTCAAGAAAAATTCATTTGTTGGCAGTAATCCAAATTATCAAATTACCCAAGGCGACAAACTACTAGTGCAATTGTGGGGAGGAATAGACTATCAAGCCGAAGTTACGGTTGACCCACAAGGTAATATCTTTATTCCTAAAGTGGGACCAATTAAGGTGTTGGGCGTCACAAACGCCAAGCTCAATAGGGTGATATTAAAAGGGGTTAAGCGGGTCTACAAATCAAACGTTGAAGCTTACGTTAACCTTATGTCTAGCCAAACCGTTAAGGTGTTTTTGTCAGGGCTAGTAAAAAAACCAGGACTTTACGAAGGCCAGAGTGCAGACAGCATCTTGCGTTTTATCGACCTAGCTGGCGGCATTCGCAGCGACATTGGCAGCATGCGCCATGTCGAGGTGAAACGAAATAACAAAACCCAATACCACATCGACCTTTACAACTTCATTCAACAGGGTGAAATGCCACTAATTCAGCTACAAGAAGGCGATGTTATCTTTGTTGCGGCTAAGCATGGCGAAGTTACCATTGAGGGCGAAGTGGGCTTTGCGGGTAAATATGAATTAAAACAAGATCAAGCCAAACTACGCAACATTCTTAACGCGGTTATCGCCAAAGAAAAAGCCACCCATGTCACCATCATCGAACCACAAAATAGCCAAGGTAAAAACGAGCTATCGGTTCTGCAATACGATATAGCGGCCATTAACAACATCAACAGCGGCGTAGAAGTAAAAGCAGGTTCGTTAATTAAAGTCTCTTCTCAACTACGCGCCAAGAGCATTAGCGTTGAATTGATTGGTGAGCACAACTCACAATTTGAAATAGTGCTACCGTGGGGTGCTAGCTTAGCAGACCTATTAGCGGACGTTAAATACACTGAGCTATCGAACCAGAACGCCATTCAATTGTTTCGAGATTCGGTAGCGGCTCGCCAAAAAGACATGCTTCACGCGTCGCTATCGTCGTTAGAGCAAAGTGTTTTAACGGCGCGCTCCGAAACCAACGAAGCGGCACAACTTAGAGCGGCCGAAGCAACCACCATTTTACAGTGGATCGAAAAAGCTAAACAGGTTGAACCTAAAGGACAGATATTGTTGTCGCAAGGTTACGACGCCGAAAAAATCATCTTGCAGCAAGGCGATCGCATCGTAGTACCAACCAAACGAAATTTAGTCATGGTTCACGGCCAAGTGTTGTTTCCATCCGCAATTGCCTATAGAAGCGATATGAATATTAGCGACTACATTGCTAAATCGGGCGGTGCCACAGACGATCTCGACGACATGAATATACTCATAATGAAGCCCAATGGCGATTTCGTTGATGTGAATGAATATTTAAAAAGCAAAAAGAAGATTGGAGCTGGAGATGAGGTTTTTGTATTGGCTAAACCCGATACAAAGTCATTTCAATTTGCTAAGGACTTAACGCAAGTTATATATCAGATTGCTGTATCGGCAGCTGTTGTGCTGGCGTTGTAATTGATAAACACGGGAATTCAAAGGAAGTAGAATGATATTAATAATTGGGGCTGGTATTACTGGCTTGACGTGTGCAGCATGCTCAACTGGTGATGTATTAGTCGTTGAGGCACAAGATGCTGTCGGCGGGTACTGTCGAACGACAAAGCGAAACGGTTTTGTTTGGGATCGAGCTGGACACTTTTTTCATTTTCAAAATCCAAAAATAAAGAGTTTTTTTCAAAATGAAATACCTGCTGATAGATTTGTAAAAGTAAAGAAAAAATCCTCGATACATATGGAAGGTATTGGTCGCATCGATTTTCCTTTCCAGAAAAATATTCATCAATTGCCAAAAGAGTTGTATGTCGATTGCCTGATCGATTTATACAATGCTGAAAAAGACAATAGTGAGTGTAAATCATTTAAAGACTTCGCATATGCAACAGCTGGTAAAAGTATTTCTGAATTATTTTTAGTTCCCTACAATGAAAAACTTTATGCATGTGATTTAGATGAACTTGATAAAGATGCAATGGGGCGTTTTTTCCCCAAAGCTTCTTTTGAAGATGTGTTGTTAAATGCAGGGAAAAATGATAACGACTCTTACAATGCTGACTTCTCATATCCAAGAGGCGGAGCTGAAGAATTTGTTAACGTATTGCATCATTATGCGCTTAAAAATGCAGAAATTAGATTAAATACAACCGTTAAATCTATCGATATAGAGAAGAAAGAAGCAATATTAAGCGATGGTAGCAGCGTAAAATATACTGCTTTAATTAACACTTCTCCGTTTGATAAGTTTTGCGAATTAGCGTCTATAAGTAGTACTAATGCAAGGCTAAGCGCAAATAAAGTCGCTGTTTTCAATTTAGGATTTGATTCAAAAAGCGAGCACGATATGCATTGGGTTTATTTTCCTGGTGATGAAGTTTTTTACAGAGTAGGCTGCTATCACAATATTCAATCAACTGATCGTGCAAGTTTATATGTTGAGATTGGATTAAAATCCGGCGATAGCGTTGATGAGCAAAAAATGTTGTCTCAAGTTTTAGCTGATCTTAAGCGAACGAAAGTCATCAACAATGATATGACGTTAATCGATTATGAGTTTATTGTAATGAATCCCGCTTATGTCCATATCAATTCACAAGGTGAGAAATTTAAAGAAGAACAAAAGATTGCCTTAGAGAAGAATGACGTCTATACCGCAGGAAGGTATGGCAACTGGACTTATTGTAGCATCGAAGACAACATGGTTGAGGCTCGAGACTTATCAAAGGTTATTGCAAACAAACAAGTCCCTAAATCAAACGATAAATGTCAATTTATCGATATATTCGAGTCGTAGGTTAATTTATGTTTAATAGTCCAAGCAATCAGCCAAAACTGTCGGTTATTTTACCTTGTTATAATGTAGAAAAATATCTTGTTGAGGCGCTAGAGAGCGTTTTAGCACAAACACTGTCCGATATAGAAATCATTCCAGTTGACGACGGTTCACCAGATCGGTGTGGGGAGATAATTAAACAATATAGTGCTAGATATGAGCAGATAAAGCCTATTTATAAGGAAAACGGTGGGTATGGTACAGCTGTAAATGCTGGCCTAGCTTTAGCAACTGGTGAATATGTAGCAATCCTTGAGCCCGATGATTATGTTATGGAAGATTACTATAATATTCTTTATCGTGAAGCTATTTCTGATCAATTAGATGTTTGTGGGGTTAACTCATATTGTGAAATTAGAGAGGGTGCACACCCTAAGTTAATTCAAACTCATTGGGTAGAAAATCAAGACTACTTGTCGTTTGAAGGCATTAACGAGTATTTTGCTTCGGGTAATGTGGGTATCACCCTAAAAATTTATAAAAAATCATTTTTAGTTAAAAAAAATATCACCTTGCATGAAGACTTAAGATCTTATCATGATGTACCTTTTGTTGCGAACGTACTTTCAAAAGCTTCTAAAGTTCGCATCATTGTCGGTACAGGATATTATTACCGAAAAGATGTTTTAGATGCTACGACTAAATCCAAAACTAACTTTGTAACTATCGTTAATGCGGTAAATAAAGTTAAAGCATTATTGCATAATCCATTGATAAGACCTGCTCGACGTGCTGCACTAATGGGTTACTGTTTGAGACATCTTATTCGTTACTATCATTTGTCTAATTCAAGAATACATTCAAGTTCGGTAGCTGATTTCATTAAATCAAATATGCTGCAATTTCTAGAAGAAAGTAAAGAGATTCACATTCACGCTTCATCAAAACAAACTATTGAAAACATTTGTCCTAGCTACACGAAAATCAAAATATTAAAAGGTAATGTAATTTCATTCGGCAGCTGTCCTCTTTTTAATTTTGAAACGTTTAGTGAAGATAAGTCGATTTACTCAAGTTTGGGAAAACTATATTTTTACTCATACTATGCATACAGGACGAATAATCCAAATGATGTTATCAAGTTTAGAGACCGTTTAGCATTCATGCTTACCTATGTGCCAGGCATGACAGGTAAACCTATTACAGACTTTGTTGAAAAATATCTGGCCGAGGCAGTTTTTGACTTTCCAAAAAACTATAACCAAAAGTGGTATTTTTGTTTCCTACTATATGTCTCGAAACATGTCGATAAAGCTGCTTTTTCACTAATTCTTGACTCTATTAATGAGACAAGAACAGACAGAACATTAGCTAGATATTTTCCTGAAATTACGAATGTTCTTCCGTGCGACTATGCCCAGCTGGACGATGTATTTAGAAAAACAAGTATCATTCGACAATCCATTAATGACCAACGAAAGTCTTTTCTAGAGTATATCCAAGGGAAGTCCATTGCTATTGTAGGTAATGCGCCTTCCGAGTTAGGGAAAGGGCTTGGTAAGGAAATTGATAGTTATGACGTGGTGATACGTTTTAATAACTATTCGACTGAAGCGCAGTACATTGGTGACTACGGTACCAAAGCCAATGTATGGGCTATTACCCCTGGCATTGAGTCGCTAAACTACCAAGAGGCATTCTATGAATATGATTTTGTGATGTCGCCGACACTTGGGTTACAACTTGGTGAGGAGCGCCTTTCAATAATCTATAACTATATTATTGCTGGCGGTAGTTATTTTCAGTTTGACAGTATTGAGTGCCGTCGGGATTCGAATTTAATGGTTCCTAGTATTGGACTATATGTACTGCACTTTCTAAAACAACATAAAACTAACCTCGGCAAGCTTGGGCTCTACGGTTTTTCACCTAAAACTGCAGTTAAGGAGAATCGTCATTATTTTTCTGGCGACCCTGTACCAACGAGCAAAGTTAAATTTCATGATTGGGATCAGGAACAACTGTGCGTAGACGCACTCCGAGATACCTTTAAAAAACATAACGGGAATATTTAAGATATGCACTATATACATTGCCACCAAGGCATCGATATGAATAAGGGCGGTACAGTCGGATATTTGTCTAGTTTGTTGGACGGTATGCAAAGACTGGGAACATTTACTAGTGAAAATGGATTGCGTCATGCTTTTTTGTTTCCTGATATAGGCCCTGACGGGCGTTTGCCAATGGTCCCAATTGAGCATTTGAGATTTAATACACCATTCTCTTCTGCTTATGAGGATACACACCATCAAAAGTTTTTTGATAAGAGTGAGTGGTTCCATTCATCAATTCCATTAAGTGAAGCACTGAAAGTTAACCTGAAAAAAATCACTTCAGTTCATATTCATGGTGCTTATAACTTTTTGCCTGTGTACAATTTTTTGAAACTTTGTGGCATTGAGAATGACGTAGTGAAGATTCTAACCACACATAACCCGTGGAAGCCGGAATTAGAAGACGTATTTCATTTTAATAAGTCTAAAACTCCAGAGCAAATTCAAAGAGACCTTCCAAAAGAAGCCGCGTATCGCCACTACCTTAAGCAGCGAGATGACTTTGCATTTCGAATGTCCGACGCTTTATTCTTTCCATCGGAACATAGTATGGATGGTTATTATAAAAGTTGGCCTGAATTTGAAGAGATAGTTAAAGATAAGCCTATTTATTTTGCAACAACAGGTACAGAAGCTAAGGAAGTAAACGTACCTCGTAGTGAAATGCGAAAATCTCTTGGTATTCCAGAAGATGCAAGAGTCTTTCTATACTTGGGTCGCTTTATTCCAATGCGTGGTTTTGATCTGTATGCAGAAGCAGCGCAAAGAATTTTGAAAAAGCATAAAAACGCTTACTTTTTGGCTGTTGGTGAATCACGCAGTAAGCCTGCTGTTAGCCATGAACGTTGGATTGAGGTTGGTCATACTTCGAGCCCCGGTGATTTTCTTAACATGGCTGATGCTTGTGTTATGGCTAATCGCGGCTCATATTTTGACTTATCAATGGTTGAAGCCCTAGCGCAAGGAATACACCTAGTTGCAGCAAAAGTGGGGGGCTATAAATACCTCGAAGGAAAAACAAGTGGTGTTGGATTTTTTGAGCCAGAGTCTCAAGAAGGGTTAGTGCAGTCATGTGACGATTTTTGCCAAATGAGCCTTGAAGATATTAGTAATGGAAAACAAGATAACTTGGCTCTTTACGCCAAAGAAATGACTCCTGAGAAATTTGCGCAAGGATATCAAAAAACAATAGACAAAATGTATAAAGATCTTGATATTAAGCCTAAAAATCGTGATGTTGTTCGCGCTAGCCAGTTGTCTTATCCAACCAGTAGCACTGGGCCTGCCACGACAATTTCGCCAGCAAAACCAAAGGAGACAATTTCGACAAAGCTGTCGGCTAATAAAAGTCCTCTATCGGCAAAGTCACAAGAGGAGCAAGCCACTATTTTGTTTAATAAAGGTCAATATCAAGGTTCAATAGATATGTTTTACAAGGCGATTAATAGCAAACCGGACAATGCAAGATTAAAGAGACTAGTCGCAGAAGTCCTGCTATCGGCGGGGCGTCGTAATGAAGCAGTGAAACAGCTGGAAATAGCTAGAGGGTTACTGCCGAATAATAAGAACTTGCTCAAGAGGTTTCTGAGAGTTCGCTATGGAAAGTTGTTATTCGGTATAGGCAGTAGGCCGTTCCAATAAATTAGAAATATGTATACCTTAACTGTGCTGGATTAAATATGGAAATAAGTGTCATTATTCCAATTCGAATTAACGAGAGTCGCTCGGACATTTTGGAGCGGTTATCTTACGCTATACGGCCTGAATCTGGAGGTGTTGAGTATATCGTTGTTGATGACGGTTCTTTACCTAAAGATGCAGCACAGCTGGAGCGTTGTTGTGCGAGATTGGGGATTAGGTATGTAAGCACACAAGCTAGGACAGACGCATTATTTAACTTGGCGAGAGCAAGAAATTTTGGCGCCCAAGTAGCGAATGGTTCCTATATATTATTTTTAGATGTCGATCTTTTACCCTATCCTGGGTTTTATGAAGATCTCAAGTTGGAAATTGAACTTGCCGATCTAAAAAATAACATTGATTTGTTTATTATGTGCCCAGTTGTGTACCTTAATGACGAGGGGTATGCGGCATATTTGAACGAACTTGATCGACTTAAAAAGCATTTCTCTTCAGAGTTGCTAGCCCAGGGGAACATTGATTTATATGAAAAATATTCTCACGGGACATCTTGTGTATTGCTTAACCGCTGCTATTATTTGTCAATCGGTGGTCAAAATGAGAACTTTGAAGGGTGGGGATATGAAGACTATGAATTTACAACTCGACTTATTAATTTAGCAAGAATATTTCCAAAGCCTAAAAAATACGAAAGTATGGCTGGAAACTTCATGAACATTAAAGAGTATAAAGGTTGGAAGGCTGAGTATAGGCTATATGGAGCAAAATTAGGGCAAAAGGGAATATATTTGGCCCATGCCCCCCATCAAACAGACGTTGTCTTCAAAAGCAAAAGACGAATACAGGCTAATCAAAAGTTATTAGAACAGTCTTTACAAAAAAATTGGAAAAATGAGCCTATACAGAGTATTTTTCCGCAGCAAGAATATTCTTTAATCCTAAGTGAAAACCCTTTTTGCCTTCATTATAAATTAAATTCTTTATTTGGACGGTGGCAATACTATGACTATAAGCAGTGTAAAAACATTGATGAATTTGTTGCTTGCTTCCGCAGGCACTCCTTTACGCAGGTCGTTTTCCCAAACCCTTATGGAGATGAACTGCTTAAGGAGTTTTATGATTACTGTGTTCAAAATAAAATTAAATACTTTATTTGTGAGCGTGGTGCCTTACCTGATTCAATATTTCATGACCCAAATGGTTTTTTATTTGATAGCTCATCGTATGACTCGTGTCATTGGGACGTTTCATTATCCCAAGATCAGAAGAAAGATGTTGAAGGTTACTTAGAAAGCCTAAAGAAAGGAGGCAATACATTAGAGGCTCAACCGAAAAGGTTAAATAAAAGGGATTTTAATGAGCGGCTCAATATTCCAAACAAGGCCTTCGTTGTAGGCGTAATATTGCAAACTGAGAATGATACTGTTATCAAATTCTTTGGCCGTGAATTTAAGTCATTAGATGCTGTCGGGCTTTTTATTGAAAAGTTAATCAACGTTAGTGATAGTAATACTCATTTTGTGTATAAGAATCATCCATTGGAAGTCAATTCAATAACAATTGTGAATGCGGTATGTGCAGATGGAATTCATGTGCATGATTTTATCGATAACTGTGATGCTGTTATAACAGTAAATTCTGGCGCTGGTCTTATCGCTGCGTTATTGGGGAAACCAGTATTTGTATTGGGTGACTGTTGGTACGCACACCCTGGTATAGCTTGCCAAGTCAATTCAGGGGTGGAATTACTCAAGAAGTTAAAGAGGTTCACGCCATCAAAAGATAAGTTACATAGGTTTGCCTATTATCTTCGTTTTAGGTTTTATTCTTTTGGCCATCAACATACTGTGTTGCATGAGAAAAAAAGTCAAAAAATTAACGCCACAATCCAAATTGACTATAAAGAAGTACAAGTCCAAGGGACAGAGCGGTTGGTGTTTAAAAGTAAAGGCAATAAGATACGATTTGATAGTATTCTTTTTCAACAGTATCACGCTCGTTCATATCTTAATAACTCCAGTAATCATGCTTTTATGATGGCACTTCGAACAAGGAAGCTCAAGAAGCTCAGAGAAGACCCGATTAAGTTCTTTGTTGACGCCATTAGGAATCGGTTTAGTTTTCTTTAACTCGAGCAGGCAAGATACTTAATGCAAGCTGTTTGTTATTTCCATTATTCATCTGTCGAGACTATAAATGACACTTTGGATTAAATCGCCGGGCATTATGGCGCAGCAGCAATTTATTGAAATTTGTCTTGAGCAGCATGTGGGGCGATTTTCAGCCAGCATTGAATTTTCTTGTGATGATAAAGTCGCAGGCTGGGGGCTCAAGTCCAATACGCTGCAATTGAAACAGCAGGCTAGTGAGCTTGGTGTGCCTTATCTGCATTTAGAAGATGGTTTTATTGGTTATCTTGGCCACCCGGCACAGGGTGGCCACGCTGTTTCTTTGGTTGCTGATGAGCTGGGGATTTATTATGACGCGCGCGTGCCTAGTGGCTTAGAGCGATGTTTGCGGCAGTTGATTGATGGCGACACTGGTGGTGAGGATAATGCTGCTTTGTTGGCGCGTTCATCATTGCTGATTAAGTCATTGCTTGAACATGGCGTGACTAAATATAATTGCTATGACAACCAACAGCTACCGCCAACCTTGGCGAGTAAGCTTGGTGGCGATCGCGCCTGTGTGCTTTTGGTCGATCAAGTGGCGGGTGATTTGTCGATTGAGTATTCGCTGGCAAGTGAGCAGTCCTTTGTTGATATGGTGGCAAAGGCTAAAGCGGATTTTCCCGATGCACGTTTGCTGCTGCGCACCCACCCTGATACGCGGCTGGGCAAGAAACGTGGTGTGTTAGCCCAGCTTAACCTTCCCGAATTAGAAATCATTAGTGAAGCTTGTCATCCTCATGCGTTAATCAAGCGAGTTGAGGCGGTGTATACCGTGTCGTCGCAAATGGGGTTTGAGGCGTTATTGCTAGGTAAACAAGTTTATTGCTTTGGCTTGCCGTTTTATGCAGGTTGGGGCTTAACCCATGATGCTGTTGATCTTGGTATTGCTGTTCCCAATGGCGGGCGGCGCCGTGGTAAAGCAACGCTTGAGCAGTTGGTGGCGGCGGCGTTAATTGTTTATCCCAAGTATTATGATCCGGTGTTGCAGCGTAAATGTGAAGTTGAAGATGTGGTGGCAATGGTTGCTCAGCAGTATGAGAGTACGGCACCTTATGCAACGGTTTATATGCTGGGCTTTTCGCTGTGGAAACGGGCATTTATGCGCCGTTTTTGTGCGCATTTGGCACCTAATTTGTCTTTCGTTAAAAAGGTGCCAGCAACGCTGGGCGATGATGAGATGGTGCTTGTTTGGGGCGCTAAATATCCTGAACTAAGTAACTGTTTGAGGGTGGAAGATGGCTTTATTCGTTCGTCAGGTTTGGGCTCAAATTTGAATCGCCCTTCGTCGTTGTCGATTGACCATCATGGTATGTTTTGCGATAGCCGCACGCCCAGTGATTTGGAGTTATTACTTGGCAAGTTGCAACTGAGTGAGTCGCAATTGCTGCGCGCGCGCGCGCTGTTGTCGATGCTGCGTGAGAGCAGGGTTAGTAAATATAATGTCGGTAGTCGGGTTGAGTTTGTCCCGCCTAATGATGGCAAGTCACTTATATTGGTGGTGGGCCAGGTTGATGGCGATGCCTCGATTGTTAATGGCAGTCCGGTGATTAAGAGCAATGAAGATTTGCTGTGGGCGGTGCGCAATGCGCTGCCCGAGGCTCATATTTTGTATAAGCCACACCCTGATGTGGTGTCGGGTAATCGCGGCGGGAGTATTTCAGGTGCATGCCTAGCTGCCTGTGTCGATAGTCAGGTGCTTGATTTAACCCTCGATAGTTTGTATCCACACATTGACGCATTACATACGATGACCTCACAAAGTGGTTTTGAGGCGATAATTCAGGGTGTTAAGGTGGTGACTTGGGGGCAGCCGTTTTATGCCAGTTGGGGCCTAACGGAAGACAAGCATCCGGTTGCGCGGCGTGTTCGTCAATTGTCACTGGAAGAGCTGGTTTATGGCGCGTTGATTAGTTATCCGCGTTATGTTGACTGGCATACAGGCTTGTCGATTGGGCCTGAGCAGTTAATTATCCTGATTGCTAAGCAGGGTAATGTTGCCGTTGGGCCGACTTCGTTTGTGAAGCGTTGCGGCATTAAGGCGCGTTCGCTGGTTGAGACGTTGATTGCTTAACATTTGTCATGTTGCTGGTGTAAAAGCCTTCGTCATCCCGCAAGTGGTTTTATGCGGGATCTGGTGAGTTGGGCGTGCGCTTTATGAGATCCCCGATAAGAGACTTCGGGGATGACGAGGGTTTTGTTGACTTCGGGGGGGGACGGTTCTGTGGGCTTCGAGGGTGAGGGGGTTGGTTGGTTTCGGCGGTGACGAGGTTTGTCGCCCCGGTCGTCATCCCGCAGTGGTTTTATGCGGGATCTGGTGAGTTGGGTGTGCGCTTTGTGGGATCCCCGATAAGAGACTTCGGGGATGACGAAATCAGCCGTCATCCCGCAGTGGTTTTATGCGGGATCTGGTGAGTTGGGTGTGCGCTTTGTGAGATCCCCGATAAGAGACTTCGGGGATGACGAGGGCTTTGGGGATGACTGTTTTGTTGACTTCGGGGGTGACGAATTTGGGGGAGAGATTAGAGAATAAGTAATTGTTTAAAATACGACCAAAGTATTGCTTTTATTTTGTTGCCTAATTAGATAGTATTGCATGATATTTGCACAGTGAATTATGGAGTATCACTGTTAAAGCATTGTGCTTTATAATCTTTACAAGGATAACGTATGAAAAACAATTTTCTCAACGGCGGCATTAAGTCGGTCTTCGCTCTCTGCTCTTTGGTTACTGTTGCTGCTGCAAATGCGGGTATGGGGCCACCACCTTCACCTCCTGATATTAACTTTGCCATTGCGCAACTGACCGAACAAGAATTGCCAGTTACTATTGCGCCCGGGCATGACTTGATTCAAGTGAGCGGTGTGGGCAATTTCGGCAGCAATGTTGGGCCTGGTGCGTCTGAGAGCGATGATAATTACGCAACGCTTGATGTGAGTAGTATTTTTTCGGCTGGCTTTAATTTTTATGGCACGAGTTACGCGGCGGTCGATCAATTTACTGTGTCATCAAACGGTTTTGTGATGCTAGATGCAGGTGCAGGCAACCCAGACAATATTTTAAGTCCGTATTATTTAACGGGCAATGACTTAAATGGGGCTCCTGTTTTTCTCGTGCATACTGGCGATATGTCAACAGAGAATCAAGATACATTTGATGCTTCGCCTGGTGGTAACTCCACGGGAACTAATGATGTCTTTTATCACTTAGATAGCATCGATAACGTGGTGACTATTACTTATGATGATGTTGGAGCTTGTTGTGATCCTGTTGCTAGTGATCAGGTCACTGCTGCTCAGCTGCGCTTTCATCATCTTGGAGGGGGCGATTTTGTGGTGGAGCACCGTTATGAGCAAATAGGTTGGGCTACCGATGCGTCTGAGAATAATTTATTGGGTTGGTCTGATGGTGCCGGGGTAAATTACGACAATGAATTTTCGGCGGCGAATTATGCAATGGATTCAAACATTGGTCATCCTGGCGTGTATGCTTGGTATTTCGTTAATGGTGAAGTAGTGAACCATGGTCGGCAAGACACTGTTGTCAGTGGCGCGGCGGCTGGTACGGTTGTTGGACCGTTAGTGATTAGTAATATTTATGGCGCTTCTAATTCTGGCCCTGAGCGGTCTCCACGTATGTTAGTCATTGAGGAGCCAGTTGAAACTAGCTATAGCTTGCTTGATGATGCCGATGGCCGATTTGCATTGTCGATTGTCGATGGTAAGCCCTATATTGTGGTTGCTGCAGGTGATGTTCTTGATTTTACGGTTAACCCAACGCATGATATTACGGTGCAGGTTACTTATGGTAACAATGAAACCTTTAGTAAAGTATTAACCATTAAAGTTGAAGAAGCTGGATTTTTTGATGAGCTTGGTGAAGATGTGGCAGCGGGCGGGCTTAATTGGCTGTTTTTATTCGCTATGGCTGGATTGTTGATGCGCCGTAAGGTTAGATAATTTCGCTGATGATGACTAAAAAAGGCTAATTTCGATTAGCCTTTTTTGTTGTTATTGCGGTGCAAACTACAGCGTATTGTTATTAATTCGTGAGGCGATGTGATCGGCACAGCGTAGTGCTAGCGCTGAGATGGTAAGTGAGGGTGATTCACCACCGCCACTGGACGGGAAAGTGCTGGCATCGCAAATAAAGAGATTGTGCCAACGGTGGCTCTGACCAAATTGATTAACCACCGACGTGGATGAATCGTTGCCCATGCGGCAGGTGCCAAAGACGTGGGTGGAGCTAAACATGTCATAGGTGCCATATTCTTCGAAAATATCTTTAGCGCCACTGGCTTTAAGTAGTTGGCGACACTTTTTTGCCATGACCGCTAACCGTATAATCTCTCGCTCGGGTAAATGGCTGTTGATTCTAGCTATTGGGTCGTTGTTGTTGTCGGTTTGGGTTGGGTCAAGGTCAATAAAAGACTGGGGGTTTGGCAAGGATTCACCGATGGCAGAAGCCGACAACACATGACCAATGTTACGTTGCATTTGCTGTTGGTGCTGCTTGCCCCAGCCTGGCACGACTCGCAAGGCATAGGCCATTGGGCCTGCAAAGTTCGCTTCAAGTGCCGAGGGTGAAAGCCTAAAACCGCCAATGATACCTTTTGAGCTGTTTGGGGCATTAAAGTCCCAGCAGATAGCGTCAGACGGTATCCCTCTGAAGCTGTCGAGTCTTGTTGGGTGTAGTGCGCTACTAGTCCAAGATAGCGTTTCCATAAAATTTTTCCCCACTAGGCCTGATTCATTAGCGAGTCCGTTGGGGCTGTGCTGGTCTTTTGATAAGAGTAATAACCTTGGTGTTAGTATGGCACCTGCGGCGACAATGAGTACGTTAGTCGGTATCTGTATTTTGTCTCCTGAGTGGTTTATATATTCGACGGCACTCACTTTGTTGTTTTTACCGGAAATGATGCGAGTGACCTGCGCGTGAGTGATCAGGGTGCAATAGCCAGTGGCCAGAGCTGGTTTAACAAAGGCGATGTCGGCGCTGCCTTTGTCTTGACGAACGCAGCCGTGCGCACATTGACCACAGTAGTTACAGGCGGGGCGGCCTAAATGAGGTTTTGATGGAATGGCCACTGAGTTTGCTTGCCACGACCAGCCGAGTTTAGCTGCGCCAATTCCAAGCTGTTGACTGGCAAAACTAATGGGGTGTGGCGATAATCGTTTAGTGCTTTGTGGAGTTAAACGCTCATATGTTGGCCCCGATACCCCCAACGCCCACTCTGCGCGCTGATAAAAAGGTAGTAGTTGCAGATAAGACACAGGCCAGTCGGCCGCGACGCCAAATTCACGGTGCATGTGCATTGACTTGGGGTTCAGTCGATGAGCTTCGGCGGTGAACTTAAGTGATGAACCACCCACACCACGGGCATGATGATACTTATAGCCCATGCGTTGGTCTCTCTTGTTCATTAGTCCGCTGTGTTGATTCCATGATCGCAGGTCTCGCCATTTGGTCGAGAGTGTCTGCATTGGCCCAAAAGTGTAGGGCGCAGAGCCTGGGGCTTTTTCGATAAATTCGTCTAGCTGCCAAGTTGTCTTGTTGGCGCTATAGTCTTGGCTGGGATCATATTGTGGGCCCGCTTCGAGTAATAACACCTTTATTTTGTGACTGGCAAGTTGCCACGCCGCTGCCGCACCGCCGGGGCCCGAGCCGATGACCACCACATCATATTTTGGGTTAGGGTTGGTGCTTGTCATGCGGGCGCTTGGTCATGTTGTGGGTAGCCAAAAGGTTGTGGTGATCTGGTGAAGCCTAACTGTGCCATGATATTTGGTGAGCTATAATGATGCTGCATTAGCGTGCGGCGCAGCTGATAAAAAAAGTAATAAGGCGCGCTGGTGCTTGGGCTACTTTGTGCAAGTTCAACGATGGCTATTTTTTGTCTATTAGTTAGTTGGTGAAACTTGTGTTTAGCGTAGTTTTTTGCCTGACTATCAAGCCAATGCTGCCCCCATTTGAGTAATTTATCTTGATTACTACCTAATAGATTTTCTCTATGAATAGTCTTTAATAGCTGCCCAGCGGCACATTCTGGAATTAAGGTATCAAAAAATGCCAACAGTGTTTTGTTGTGCGTTTTGACTGAAACCTTAGCAGTGCTTGATGGAATGATTAGGCTATTGATGGTGGTGGCCATCAATAATTTTAGGAAGAGTCGCCGCGATTGATGCATTGCATTTATTCTTTGAAATGGTTGAATAATAAGCATAAAGCTCATTGTCTAAATAGGCAAGAGCACATCCTTATTCTTCATGTATGCGTTTTTGCGTGGATCCCAGCCGTCATCCCGCAGGTGTTTTTATGCGGGATCTGGTGAGTTGGCCATGCGCTTTATGAGATCCCCGATAAAAGACTTCGGGGATGACGGTTCTGTGGACTTCAGGGATGACGAGGGCTTTGTTGGCTTCGGGCGTGACGAGGGCTTTGTTGACTTCGGGGAAGACGGTTTTTGGGGGCTTTGAGGTGACTGGGGTTGTTGTCTTGGGGATGAGCAAAAGGTTTGCTTAAAAATATTGCGGTTAAAACCTTCCTTGGATAATATTGACCTATTATAATTTTCATTAACATGACTATTACCAATACGCGAACTTAGGAATAAAAAATTATGCCTACAATGAAACAAGACAATTTTATTACTGAGGATGAGTATTTAAAGGGCGAGCTTGTTAGTGAAGTTAAGCATGAATATGTTAATGGTCAAGTATACGCCATGGCTGGTGGAACAGCTGAGCATGTTACAATTTCAGGTAATGTTTTTGGTGAGATCTGGCAGTTTTTGAAAGGAAACAAAGACCGAAAGTGCAAAGTGTATCAGTCTGATATGATGATTAAAGCCGCGAACAATGACTTCTACCCTGACGTGGTTGTTATCTGTGATGATCATCAAGACGATACTAAAACAAGAAAATTTTCTCCTAAAATAATTGTCGAAGTATTATCAGACTCTACCCGCAAAAAAGATAGAACGGTTAAATTAATTTCGTACATTAATACTACCAGCGTTGAAGAGTATATTTTGGTTGAACAAGATAAGTGCGAAATTGAAGTGCTTAGAAGGCGTAACGGCTGGATCCCACAGTTTTATTTCCTTGGTGATGATATAAAATTTGAGTCTATCGATCTTACTATTTCGATTGAAGATATTTACGACCTAATAGAAAATAATGATATGACGAAATATTTAGAATCTAAAAATAAGTCATAACTCGTTTTTTTTATTAAAGTTCATCCCGTCATCCCGCAAGTGCCCCCGGTCGTCATCCCGCAAGTGTTTTTATGCGGGATCTGGCGAGTTGGGCATGCGCTTTGTGAGATCCCCGATAAAAGACTTCGGGGATGACGAGGCTTGTCGCCCCAGTCGTCATCCCGCAGGTGTTTTGATGCGGGATCTGGTGAGTTGCGTGTGCGCTTTATGAGATCCCCGATAAAAGACTTCGGGGATGATGAGGCTTGTCGCCCCAGTCGTCATCCCGCAGGTGGTTTTATGCGGGATCTGGTGAGTTGCGTGT
>Ga0209292_1000702_pt1 | contig 42917 bp, 32 predicted proteins | sample GOMGulsemesocosm_2_FD_184634 | JGI IMG/M metagenome (GOLD analysis project Ga0209292, IMG submission 184634) | Methane-oxidizing microbial communities from mesocosms in the Gulf of Mexico - GOM9C Gulf of Mexico (SPAdes) (version 2) | ecosystem: Environmental > Aquatic > Marine > Cold seeps...
AAGGCATTTTAGTCCTATGAAAATAAACAACAGCCACATTATTCTTATTACCACCACCACCCGAATTAGGATGGCGGTCGCTGGCTAACGTGTAAAAAATAAAAATTTTATCGAAGCCCGTGACCTGAAAAGGTTACGGGTTTTTTTATGCTTACAATGAAGAGTATTAACTCTAATGGCATGTGAGGGCTTAAATGGTTCTTGCATAAAACGAGATTTTTTATTCATTATTCTTTAGAAAGGAAAAAACATGCGTGTACTTAAATTTGGTGGCTCTTCATTAGCTTCAGCAGAGCGTTTTCGTCAAGTTGCCGATATTATCAAAGACAAAAGTGAATCTTCAAAGATTGCTGTTGTTGTATCTGCACCACAAGGTGTGACTAATCATTTAGTGGCTATGGCTGAAAATATTAGCGATGAAGCAAAATTAGTAACAGATTTAGGTCACTTTAAACGCGCAATTACCACTATCATCGATGATTTATCAGCAAGTATTAGCAACTTTAATCATCAACATTGTGAGCAAGCGTTAACAAATTATGAGCATCAACTGCAACGTTATATGCAAGGGGTTACGTTATTAACTTATTGCCCAGATCATATTCGTGCACGCATTATCAGCACAGGTGAGCGTTTAAGTGTTGCAATACTTGATGCCGTTTTACAAGCTTATGGCTTACAAGTCTCATTATTAGCACCCGAGAAATTTTTATACACAAATAACTCTTCACTTAATGCGGTAGCCGATTTAGTACTATCAAAAGAAAAGTTCGCGCTTGAATACAATAAATTAAGTAAAGTCTCGCTAATGCCAGGTTTTATTGGTGTTAATGCAGATAATAATAGTGATATGCCACAAGTAACGACGTTAGGACGTAATGGCTCAGATTATTCTGCTGCAGTATTAGCCGTTTGTGCAGAAGCTGAGTGTTGTGAGATATGGACTGATGTTGATGGCGTTTATAATGCCGATCCTCGCTATATTAAAGAAGCTAAATTACTTGATTATTTATCTTATCAAGAGGCAATGGAACTATCTTATTTTGGTGCCAGTGTATTGCATCCAAAAACAATCGGACCTATCGCTCAATATCATATAAATTGTCTAATTAAAAATACCAGTAATCCCAGCGCACCAGGTACTTTGATTTCAAGTGAAAATGATCAACAGAAGCGTGTTAAAGCTATTTCTAACCTTGATGACTTAACCATGGTGAATGTTTCAGGACCAGGTATGAAAGGTATGGTCGGCATGGCGAGTCGCGTATTTGCAACCATGAGTAGAGAAAGCATCTCATTGATACTCATTAGCCAGTCATCGAGTGAATATTGTATTAGTTTTTGTATTTATTCAAATGACGCTGAACGTGCGAAACAAAGTTTACAAGATGAATTTGAGTTAGAGCTATTAAATGGCTTACTTGAGCCTTTATCGTTAAAGGGTGAGTTATCAATTGTCTCACTTGTTGGGGATGGAATGCATCATCAACGAGGCGTAGCCGCTAAATTCTTTAGCTCATTAGCTCAAGCTCGAGTTAACGTGGTTGCTATTGCTCAGGATTCTTCAGAACGTAGTATCTCAGTGGTTGTTGAACAACGAAAATGTATGGATGCCATGAAAGTTAGCCATCAAAATTTCTTTTCGCATAAACCAACCATTGATGTTTTCTTAGTCGGCTGTGGCGTTGTTGGTAGTGAGCTAATCGCACAGATATCTCGTCAACAAGCGAGTTTAAAAAAGCAAAATATTGTTTTGAAAGTCTACGGCATTGCCAACTCTAAAGGTATGGTGTTTGACAAAGAAGGCATTGATTTAAATAACTGGCAAGACGTTGTTGCTAATGCAGGTAATCCGCTACCGGTTAATGTAGATAATCTTAAGGGTTTTGTTCGTGATAACCACTTAATTAACCCTGTGTTTGTTGACTCAACGTCCAACGAAGCATTAGCAATGAGTTATGTCGATTATTTAGCTGAAGGCTTCCATATCGTCACGCCAAATAAAAAGGCCAATACTGACTCTTGGGAGTATTATCAAGAGTTGCGTAGTACTGCACAAAAAACTAATCGCCGTTTCCTATATGAAACAACGGTAGGTGCTGGCTTACCAGTGATAGATACCTTACAGAGTTTAATTAAAGCGGGTGATGAGTTACAGCGTTTTGAAGGGGTATTATCGGGTTCTTTATCTTATATGTTTGGTAAATTAGAAGAGGGTATGTCGTTATCAGAGGCTACCGCTATTGCCAAAGAAAATGGTTTTACTGAACCCGATCCTCGTGATGATTTAAGTGGTATGGATGTTGCGCGTAAATTATTAATTATGGCGCGTGAAGCTGGCATGCAATTAGAATTATCTGATATCAACATCGAGTCAGTATTACCCAGTGATTTTGATGCAAGTGGCGATGTTAGTCAGTTTATGAACAACTTAACTAAGCTTGATAATGATTTCGCTGAGCGCGTAGCAAGTGCTAAATCAGAAGGTAAAGTGCTTCGTTATATTGGTAATATTGTTGACGGAAAATGTCAGGTTTCTATTGAGTCCGTTGGATCAGACCATCCCTTATATAGCATTAAAGATGGTGAGAATGCCTTAGCTATTCATAGTCGTTATTACCAGCCATTGCCGTTCGTTTTACGGGGTTACGGTGCTGGTGCCGCGGTTACAGCTGCAGGTGTTTTTGGTGATTTATTAAGAACCTTAGCGTGGGAGCAACAACACTAATGTCAGTTACTAATATTAATACTAACGGCAATGTTAATAACAGTGTTTCAGTATTTGCACCGGCTTCCATAGGCAATGTCAGTGTCGGTTTTGATGTCTTAGGATTGGCAGTCAAACCAATTGATGGCACTTTATTAGGTGATGTTGTAACTGTGAGTGCAACAACATCAAATGAGAGTAGCCTAACGGTTACGGGTAACTTTGCCGATAAATTACCAAGTAATAAAGAAGATAATATTGTTTGGTCATGTTTATTATTGTTTAATGAGCAATTAAAAAGTGCTGACATAAATCCTGTTTTTGTTGCCCTTAGTTTGGATAAAAAAATGCCAGTTGGCAGCGGTTTAGGCTCTAGTGCTTGTTCTGTTGTTGCGGCGCTAGCAGGCTTAAATGCTTTTTACGCAAAATTTCATGATTTTAGTTTTTCTGAAAATGTTTTATTAAAAATGACTGGGCAAATGGAAGCACAGATTAGTGGTAGTTTACATTATGATAATGTAGCGCCATGTTATCTAGGAGGCTTGCAATTAATGGTGCCGGATGAAAACGTGATCTCACGCATTTTACCAAGCTTTGATGATTGTTATTATGTAATGGCCTATCCAGGTATTGAAGTTTCAACTAAAGCGGCACGGGATGTATTACCAACAAGTTATAGCCGTAGTGATGTTATTCATTATGGTCAAAACTTAGCAACATTTGTTGATGCTTGCCATCGTCAAGATAAGGACCAAGCATTTTCTGTACTAACTGATGTTGTTGCTGAGCCCTATCGCACTAATTTGTTGCCGAGATATCAAGAGTCACGTGATTACTTGACTGCACAAGGCGCATTGGCTGTGGGTATATCAGGCTCAGGACCGACACTTTTTTGTGTTTGTGATAACCAACAACAGGCAGAGCAATACGCTTTATGGTTACAAGATAACTACTTACAAACAGAGCTAGGCTTTGTTCATGTGTGTAAAGTAGACAACGTTGGCGCAACAGAAATTTAATTGATAGCGATTTGCATTGGTCAAATATGATCGCAATGGCTAAACCATTTAGTAAACAGATTATTAGGAAAGACAGTGAAATATTATAATTTAAAAGAAAATGAAGAGCAGGTATCTTTCTCGCAAGCAGTAAAGCAGGGCTTAGGTAAAAATCAGGGCTTATTTTTTCCAAGCTCAATGCCTAAGTTAGATAACATTGAAGAGCTACTAGCACTGCCTTTAGTCGAACGTAGTGTTAAAATACTGCACCCTTTTGTTGAAGGTGACTTAACAAAAAGCGAATTAACTGACATAGTTACCGATGCCTTTAATTTTCCTGCCTTATTGCAACCAATAAGTCCGGAACGCGCAATTTTAGAGTTATTTCACGGGCCAACGCTAGCATTTAAAGATTTTGGTGCGCGTTTTATGGCTAAATGTTTACAAGCTTTTGTTGCTAAAGACGCTAAAGCAACAGGTGAAACTAAACCTCTAACTATTTTAACCGCGACTTCAGGTGATACCGGCGCTGCTGTTGCTCATGCATTCCACGGTATTGATAACATTCGTGTTGTTATCATGTATCCAAAAGGAAAAATTAGTTTACTGCAAGAAAAAATGTTTACTACCCTAGGCGGTAATATTGAGACATTAGCAGTTGATGGTGATTTCGATGATTGTCAGGCACTGGTTAAGCAGTCGTTTGATGATAAAGAATTAGCAAATACTATCGGTTTGAACTCTGCAAACTCTATTAATATCAGCCGATTACTTGCTCAGGTTTGTTACTATTTCGAAGCAGTAGCACAGCTTTCAAGAGCAAAAAGCGACTTAAGCAACATAGTATTCTCTATTCCAAGTGGTAACTTTGGTAACTTAACGGCAGGTTTATTTGCTAAAGCAATGGGCTTACCTATTAAACGTTTTATTGCTGCGACTAATGCCAATGATACCGTGCCACGTTACTTAGAAACTGGTGAGTGGACGCCAACTAAAACGGTGGCAACTATTTCAAATGCTATGGATGTAAGTAATCCGAATAACTGGCCGCGCGTTGAGCACATGTTAAAAAGTGGTATTGTTGAGCAAGGCTGTGTTACTTCAGTATCTATCGATGAAGAACAAACCCAGTCAACGGTGATTCAGCTGAGTAAATTAGGATATATTAGCGAACCTCATGCTGCTGTAGCTTATAAAGCATTACAATACAGTGCAACTGAAGGGGAGTTTGGTGTGTTTTTAGGAACAGCTCATCCTGCTAAGTTTAAAGAAGTTGTTGAAAGTATTCTTGGTCAACCAATTGGTTTACCAAAAGAATTAGCTGATTGCGCTGGTGAACCTATATTGTCGCAGGACCTTGCTAATGATTTCAGTGATTTACGCAGCTACCTTTTAAGTTAAGGTGGAGAGAGCCTTAACAACTCTGTTTACAATGCTTAACGGCATTACGTAAAGTACAATATTAAGGTAAAATCTCAGATAAATATAAAAGCTATCACTTTGGTGATGGCTTTTTTAGTCTTAACGGCTATAAAATTATGGAAATAAATATGATCAAACCACAATGGCAGCAATTAATTAGCCGTGAAGCAGAGCAAAGCTATTTTAAAGATTTAGTTAAAGAAGTTGCCAAACAACGAGCGACTGAAATGTCAATTTACCCAGCAGAAGATGATGTTTTCAATGCCTTTAACCACGTTGATTTAGCCGATGTAAAAATTGTCATTCTTGGACAGGATCCTTATCATGGAAAAGATCAAGCACATGGTTTAGCCTTTTCAGTACAAGATGGCATAAAAGTACCTCCATCACTGGTGAATATGTATAAAGAGCTATCAACGGATATTAAGGGCTTTAAAGCACCAAAACATGGTTGTTTAACACATTGGGCAGAACAAGGAGTTCTGCTGCTAAATACAGTGTTAACTGTGCAGCAAGGTAATGCTCATTCTCATGCAAAACTGGGATGGGAGTTATTTACTGAGCAAGTTATTAATGCCTTAAATGAACAGAACAATGGCTGTGTATTTATCCTATGGGGAGCACATGCACAGAAAAAGGGGAAAAATATAAACCAAGACAAGCACCTGGTTTTAGCTGGTCCGCATCCATCTCCTCTTTCGGCATATCGGGGATTTTTTGGTTGTCAGCACTTTTCTCAAGCCAATACTTGGTTAGCAAAACATCAGCTTAATCAAATTGATTGGCAATTACCCCAAGAGGCGGCTAAAAAAACTAACTAATCACAGCCTGCATTTTTTAAGGGAGCTTGGTAATTTCAAGTTAATATTAAGATTTATGTGAGCGAGTAATTATAGGAAGTAGTGTTGTCGGGCATAGGCAGTGTAATAGCAGCAACATATTTTATCCTAACTACGCATATAAAATACAACAGCTTGACTGCTTATAATACTTGGGAATAACAATGTTAGTTACCGTGTTTACTTAACAACTTTATAATTTATTTTAGTCTGCTATATTCTATAGTAGATGCATTGCAGAGTACGGGAAATATAATGAGAGTCAATTTTTCAAAATTCGATGAGTCGTCAGTTATCATACTAAATCTATTAGCCCAGCACTTTCCTACGCCAACAGAAATAGGTTTTAATGATGTATTTCCGGGCTCTGAGACTGAAACCGAAAAACGTGCGGCTCATATAGGTACCCTGGCTTTTTTACGTCATGAAGATCTCATCGCTCATGACGTAGGTAGTGCATCCTCTTTTATACTAACTCGCAAAGGTTTAGGGTTATTTAATGAAGATATCTTTCAGCACATAAAAGACCAGCTCAATAGTGAAGCTGAGAATATTTAGACTCTTATTCTTTAAGGTTTATAGAAGTATTAACACTTAAAGTGAATAATCATTTCGGCTGCTTCACAGTGGCAATCATGACCACATAAAATACAGTTATATCCCTGTTTACTATCTTCATTCCACTTATCAGGGTGAGATTTTACTAGTTTACCGCCACATTTACTGAAATATGATACGGCACTATTGTTAGGGCTTTGTTTCCATAAATGGCTAATACCAGCTTGAGCACCTTGTAGCTCAGCTGCTTTAATGGCAAGTTTTAATAGTTGTTTACCAATACCCAAGCCGCGGTATTTCTCCTCGACGGTATTACATTTGAAATAACAACATTTCTGGCGCTCTACCTGCCATAACTCTGGCGTACACCATTGATCTACTTTCCAATTATTGGCCGAATAAGTGCTACGAAAGCCAATAACTTGATCGTTTAGCAAAGCAACGAAACTACAGTTTATTTCGTTAACTATGCCTTTATTGGTCCATTCAATGAGTTTTTCGCTATCTAAATAGCCCTCCCCATGAACATGGTTGGCCAGAATAATAACTTGTGGAAAATACTCTGCAGTTAAAGGTGCATACTTAATTGTATCTTTGTTAGCTTTCATGGGATTATTTACGCATATAATTGGTTATCTCAATGCTAAGATAGCAAAGCTTTAGCTAATACCATACAGATTTATTGGCCAGCTTAGAGCAATAAATTAGTCCGCTTGCTCTAAATTACCGCGAAGTTTATATTCACTTAACCAAGTGAGTTCAGGCCAAACGGTTTAATCTCTCACCTTGCTTAAAGGCAAGGATATTCTGGCTCAATAAATCAACCAAGCGCTGTTGAGCTTCAATACTTGCCCAAGCGATGTGAGCTGTAATTTTCAAGTTTGCTAACTCGTTAGTAAGGAGTATGTGATCTGCTGGCGGTGGCTCTTGTGTTAACACATCTAAAATGGCATAAGCAATATCTTTGCTTTTTAACGAATGTAATAAAGCCTGCTCATCAATCAACGCCCCTCGAGCGGTGTTGATTAGTACAGCGGTACTTTTCATAAGCGATAAAACCTCAGCATTAATTAGGTTTTCTGTTTCAACTGTTTGCGGGCAATGCAAGCTAATAATGTCAGCGTGTTCTATAACTTGCTCAAAAGCAACTCGATCTGTTCTCATTACATTTGCTTTAGGTCGCTCACTAATAAGCACCTTCATATTAAAAGCTTTTGCAATACTTTCAACAGCTTTCCCTAAACTCCCGTAACCAACTATCCCCAGTGTTTTACCAGCCAATTCACTGATGTTATTACCGTGGTAACAAAAAGCATCGCTACTTGACCATAAACCTTGCTCAGTATTGCTATTTTGGTGGCTGGTTTGTTGGTAATACTCGAGTAATTGAGCAAACACATATTGTGCTACCGATTGCCCGGCATAGCCGCTGACATTTGTTACCGCAATATTTAGATGTTTAGCTGCTTCAATATCAACATTGTTATAACCCGTGGCACTGATACAGATAAGCTTCACTTTAGGTAGGGCGGATAATATTTCTGCAGTTAATTGTACCTTGTTAGTAATAATAATATCTGCACCAAGACAGCGCTGTATTACTTCACTAGGAAAAGTTTTTTCATAACAGCTTAACTGAGTAAGCTGCTTTTCGATGGCTGAAAACTCAATGGTAGAGCTGAAGGTGTTTTTATCTAAAAATACGGCACGCATGTTATTTACTCAATTACTTTGCCGTAACTTAATATAAATAAGCTAGTTAGTGCTAAAAACTACCTAGCTTACTCAAAATAGATAACGACTATATATTAATGCGTTAGTGTAAATGACCTTAGCCAGGTCGACCATCTTTTCTTGGGCTGATTAGCATAGGACCGTAACCAATAATAAAAATAACAAAAGCTAATATCCAGAGCCCACCGCTGATATCAATAAATAACAAGGTTTTTTCAGGAGCAGCCCAAGGGCCGAAAGTACGTACAAGTGCCGCTAAATTTATTAATATGTAGGCAATAGTCATTGATTTTGGCGGCGTTAGCGGGCGTCCTGTATGACCTAAAGAAACACGCGAAATCATAGCTAAAATCAAACCTCCGATGCCGCCAATAGTCAGTAAATGCCATACATGATTACTCGGTACTTCGGGTATTAAATAGCTGGCACCAAGAACAAATAAACCAAAGCAGATAAACTTCATCGCACCGTGAATAGACCATAAAAGAGGAACATTTAAGGTTATCCAAGGTCGCCATCTTAACCAACGCATTGTTTGAAATACGCTAGCAATGATAAGTAATGCACCAAAAAAATTCGATGAAAAGCCAATCAAGGGCTGTAATAGTAAACTAAACATCGCAATGGCTATAGTGCCATTGGCTGCTTTATCTAACCAAGGAAGTGGTTCTGCTTTTGGCGTTTTTGTACCATTAGCTGTAAACATAGGAGCTACACGGCCAGCCATTACCGACATCAAAAAAGTTACCAGCATAACGCCAGCATAACCCGAATATACGCTATTGAACGTTGCAGGGTAATGTATTGCTAAGTGCATTTCTAAATTAGCGATTGTGAACAAGGCTAACAGCGGTACAAAGAACAAGTTACGGTATTGTTTTATCGCAATAATGGGTTTGGCTAAAACATAGGCAACCGTTGGAAGAAAAAGTAAATCAATCAGACTGGTGATGGTTGAACCAAATAATTCGGGTATTACTAGCAACATTCGACCTGCTAACCAGAGTACAAATAAAGCAAGCAGTGTTGTGCCTTGTGCGCCTCTAGCGCCCGTCCAGTTTTGTACTGCCGTTAATAAAAATCCCGCAATAATGGCGCCGCCAAAGCCAAAAATCATTTCATGTATATGCCACCAGTAGCCACCACCTAGTGGTGATAAACTAATTGTTCCCTTATACATTAATAACCAAAGAGTGATTGCGAAAACGGCATATATTGCACCGCTCAGAAAAAAGGGGCGAAAGCCTAAGCGTAATAGTGGTGGGATTTTTTGCTCTGTTGCTAAATCGGTAATTTGCATCATTTGTGTGCCTTGTATACATCTAAGGTGATTACGACAATATTGTTAGGAGTGATCCTTATAGAGGATTGTAATGAATAGCGAGTAGTGATGCCCGAAATAGATCAATAAATAGTGAGTAATCTGCAGATACACAGTGAAAAAAATAAAGCATTGGGCTTTGCTAATAATAGCTGAGCCCAATACCGAAAAGTATTACTGCTGAACGAATTTGTTAACTTGGCTAACAGAAGCAGCCCCTACTTGAGTAGCGACTAACTCGCCATTGTTCATTAACAGTAATGTTGGAATACCTCGAATACCAAATTTAGCCATTAGCTCCTGACTGTTATCAGCGTTTATTTTTATGACTTTAATATCATCGTGCTCTTGAGCAATTTGCTCAACTACTGGCGCGAGCATTTTGCATGGCGCGCACCATGGTGCATAAAAATCTATTAAGACCTTTCCTTTAGTCTTTTCTACTTCTTGTGAAAAATTCTCAGCTAAAACCTCTTCCACTTTTATTAATGTCTCTGTGCTCATGATGTACTCCATTATGTAAATTTTGTTAACGCTTAATAAGTCAATGCAGTGTACTTAACTTGCAATTATTTTATTAGATGTGTTTAATGGAATTCATTGTTCTAAAAATGAAACAATGTTTGCTAGTGTTAAAAAGTCAGAGGGAAATATGAAGTTGAGCAATTTAGATGATTTGCACTTATTTGTTTGCTTAGTCGAAGCGGGCTCATTTACTTTAGCGGCCAAAGAGTTAGGTATAGCTAAATCAAAATTAAGTCGACGTTTAGTTTTGTTAGAAAAAAAACTAGGCTGTGAACTGCTGTTGCGTACTACGCGAAAGCAGGAACTCACCGAGAGTGGCCGTTTACTCTTTTGCGCGAGTAAAGAGCATATAGACGCCTTAACGAAAGTAGAAGAAGAGCTTTCTTCATTACTGAATCAGCCGCAAGGTAAGTTGAATATCTTATTACCCTTAGAGTTTTTCAATCAAATCATAAGTACTCTCATTAGCGATTTTTTAAGACGCTACCCTAAAATTAACTTACATTGCCAGCATTACTCTGGCTCGGTACCTGAATTTGATCCCAAGTTTGACCTTTGTTTTGTTTTGCACGAACAAACTTTACCGGCAACAAACTGGATTGCTAAAGAGTTATTAAGCTTTCCACAATCTATTTATTTGTCGCCAACGATGTCGTCTAAGCAAGAACGTAAACTGCTGCAAGAAACATTAATCAAACCAGAGCAACTCAGTCAGTTTGATTGTATTTTGGAAGAGGAAAATCAGCCATGGCACTTTCGTAATGGTGATAAAATTGAGCAGGTTAATGTTGCTGGTAAAGTGGTACTGTCTAGCCCTGAAATGCGTTTACAGGCAGCAGAGCAAGGTCTTGGTCTAAGTAAGTTACCTGATTATGTTATAAGAAAAAATTTAACAGTAAATCAATCACTACAACGCTTATCACTCAGTCATGAAAGTGTCGCTCAGCGGTTAAGTGTGCTCTATCAAAGTCGTAATCTAGCCAGTAAAACGAGGACATTTTTAGATTACTTTCAAAGCAATGTGGGACAGTTACTGTAAAGCTAAGCGGATATCATAGATAGCTTTTTGCCATCGACATTAACGATTGTTATGATATGGCATCTTTTTATTAATGAATAAAACATTGAATTTTATGTCAACAACAGCACTTGAACGAATTACAGTAGAGCCTAAAAGTACAGCAACGTCTTGCGTTATTTGGTTACATGGTCTGGGAGACTCTGGTGCTGGTTTTGCGCCTATAGTACCGGTATTATCTTTACCAGAAAATCATGGTATACGCTTTATTTTCCCCCATGCACCAGAGCAAGCCGTAACGATTAATCAAGGTTATGTTATGCGATCTTGGTATGACATTAAAAGTATGGACTTACATAATCGCGCCGACATGGACGGTGTATTAGCCTCAGAAATTCTTGTGCAAGCCTTAATTCAAGAGCAAATTGATTCAGGAATCGAAGCCAAACATATTGTTTTAGCTGGATTTAGTCAAGGCGGAGTATTGAGTTTATTTACTGGACTACGCTTTGAGCAAAGCTTAGCAGGCATCTTGGCATTATCTTGTTACTTACCAACAGCAGATAAATTACCTGCACAATGTCACAGTGCTAATGCTGCGACACCTATTTTACAAAATCATGGTGAACGAGATGAGGTTGTACCTATCAGTGCCGGTAAAATGGCAAATACCTTACTAACAGCGGCTAATTATAAAGTCACGTGGCAAAGTTATCCAATGGAACATTCAGTATTACCTGAGCAACTAGCCGATATTTCAGCTTGGTTACAGGCTAGATTACTTTAAAATAGGTAAGCTAAAACAGATAAATTAACGCTGATAAATTAAGGAAGATGAATGGATAACATCGAAGGACAAAATGGAATTGACAAGACTATGAAGGCACCAATAACAATAGTTCAAACACTTTTAAGGTTTAATCGTAACCTTACTGTGGCTAACATACTTAAAATGATAGCTTTATTTTTTTTGTGCCTGTTTATTTATAAAAAGTCGAGTCAATCTCAACAAGAAGATGATAATAGTTTAACTTACCTTATCAGCCCTAAAGTCGATGATATATATTTTTTAGACTTTCGTCTGCTGAATGAAAACCTACGACCTAATGAAAAATATCGCCTTGCTAAGGTCGTTGATATCACCGGTGAAATAGTAACCTTGCTTTATGGCAATGTATTTTATCTACGTCAACAATCGTTGAAAGATAGCATTCGTTACGGACAGCTAAGGTATAAAGAGTATTTTGAAACCAAGCGTTATGACCTAAAGCTTTCCCAGCTAAAAGCAATGTATGACGCGGGTGCCATTTATATGATTAAACGGCCAGATCACAATATGCTTTATGGGAATTATATTAATGATCCTGAACCTAAAAAGGGATCTACATTGTATATTCCGGGTAAACGAGAAAACCTTGCGGGGCTAAGCTTTAAACAATCTAGCTATTTAGAGAGTAACTTACAGCAGGCTTTTGAGCAATTTAGTCGTTCATCCCAGTTAGGCTTTGCAGAAGGGCAAGTGAACTTAGGTCAAATGTATTTAAATGGTGAATATATTGAAAAGGATCTTAGCCAAGCGATGTATTGGTTTAAACAAGCGGCACTGCAAAGTGATAAATCAGGTGTACTTAAGTACGTGATTGTTTGTCGACAGGTTAGCTATTGCCAAGAAGGTGATTTTTACCAAGAATTAACGGATGCTGGCGTAAACATTAAAGTGAAAAAGTTAGATTTTAAACTTAACTAGAAAACGATACCCTTTTACTTGGGTAGAGAAATAGTTCTGCATTCACGCTCTTTTGGGCCGACTACTTAGGCAGTCGGCCTTTTTTATGTTCGGTAATTTCCAAATAAGGTTAACTGCACAGATACTGCGATAGACGGTAGCTTGTGATATATCTCCTGCACTTGATGCTTGTTAAACTAAGAGCAATTACATAAAAAGAGAATATTCAATGAAACCCCTATTCATTAAGGCATTTTTAGCCTCTAGTATATTGATGGGTTGCTCAACAGCAACTACCGATGTACAGCCTACAACTAACACAGCTAATTCAATAACAGTTGAGGCACAAAGCGTCGAGCAATCTAAAGATCTTCTTCTTGCTAAGTGGCAAGGACCATTTGAGGGCGTACCTGCTTTTGATCAAGTATCACTTAGCGGTTTAGTGCCAGCGATGGAAGAAGCTATGGCGAAAAAGTTAGCTGAAGTTGCTCTGATTGCCAATAATAATTCAGCTCCTACTTTTGAAAACACCATTGTCGCTATGGAAAGAACCGGCGCTGAGCTGAATAGACTTTTTAGCTATTACGGTATTTGGCGTTCGAATAAATCAAGTCCAGAATTTAGAGTATTACAAAGTAAAATTGCGCCAAAACTGTCAGCTTTTTATTCAAAAATAAATCAGAATGAGAAATTGTTCCAGCGTATTTCAGCTGTGTATCACAGCGATGCAACTAAGACGATGAGCCCAGCAAATCAACGCTTAGTATTATTGACTTACAATGGTTTTGCCCGCAATGGCGCAACGTTAAACGCAACAGATAAAAAACGTTACGCAGAGATAAACTTAGAACTCTCTAAGCTACAAACAAAATTTGGTAACAATATTTTAGCCGATGAAGAAGGTTATGTACTGTATTTAGATAAATCACAGCTAGGTGGTTTACCTGATTCAATCGTTAATGTTGCAGCTGCGGCAGCAGATGAGCGCGATCATCAAGGGCAATATGCGATTACAAATACTCGCTCGTCAATGGACCCATTTTTAACGTATTCAACTGAGCGCGAGTTACGTAAAAAGGTTTGGAATAGTTACTACAGCCGTGGCGACAACGGCGACCAGCATGATAATAACGCCATCATTGCCGAAATTCTTCAGCTACGTCATGAGCGTGTTGGTTTATTAGGTTATAAAAACTATGCCTCGTGGCGCTTAGAAGACCGTATGGCAAAGTCGCCAGAGAATGCTATTGCATTGATGGAATCAGTATGGCCTGCGGCAATTGCCCGTGTTGATGAAGAAGTGGCTGACATGTTAGCCATTGGTAAACGACAAGATGGTATCGAGCAAATTGAAGCGTGGGATTACCGCTTTTATGCCGAAAAAGTACGTAAAGATAAGTACAACTTAGACTCTGATGAAGTTAAACAGTATTTACAATTGAATAATCTTCGTGAAGCTATGTTCTACGTTGCGGGACGTTTATTTAACTTTGGTTTCAGTGAAGTGACTGATGGCTCAGTACCTGTGTTCCATGAAGATGTACGTGTATGGGAAGTTAAAGATAAAACCTCAGGTGAGCACATTGGTTTATGGTATTTAGACCCATTTGCGCGTAAAGGCAAGCGCTCTGGTGCGTGGGCAACTACGTATCGTGCTCATACCACTTTTGATGGTAAGAAAAATGTATTGTCGTCAAACAACTCAAACTTCTCTAAAGGTGTCGCGGGTCAACCAACATTAATCTCTTGGTCGGATGCGGAAACGTATTTCCATGAATTTGGTCATGCTTTACACTTTTTAGCGTCGAAAGTTGAATACCCAACATTGAACTCAGGTGTACGTGACTATACTGAATTTCAATCTCAACTCTTAGAGCGCTGGTTATCAACTGATGAAGTGATTGATAACTACCTTGTACATTACAAAACTGGCAAGCCAATGCCAAAATCACTTATCGCTAAAATCAAGCAAGCGGCTACCTTTAATTCAGGTTTTAAAACCACTGAATACTTAGCTTCAGCTTTAGTCGATATGAAATTTCATACAGTAGATCCTACGGGGATTGATGCGGATAAGTTTGAACGTGAAACATTAGGTGCGCTTAACATGCCTAAGCAAATTGTTATGCGTCATCGTAGCCCGCACTTCGGTCATATATTCAGTAGTGAAGGTTATGCCTCTAGTTATTATGGTTACATGTGGGCTGAAGTATTAACTTCTGATGCCGCTGAAGCATTTGCACAAGCACCAGGTGGTTTTTACGATAAAGAGGTTGCCGATAAACTGGTAGAGCATTTATTTAGTGTACGCAATGCCGTTGATCCAAGTGAAGCTTACCGTGCTTTTAGGGGCCGTGATGCCAAAGTTGAAGCGTTAATGCGTGATCGTGGTTTTCCAGTGAAAACTAAAAAATAATACTCGAAAATTTAGATAATCAACTTTTAACATAAAAACTCGCTTCGGCGAGTTTTTTATTTTTGCTGATTAAAGATTATAGTTGAGTGATGCATGAAATATTGCGTTTACGTTACGGGTTTTTCAATTTCACTGATGCCTTCATCCACCATATCACTAACATCCGCGAGCTTTTCAGCAATAATCGTTTGTGCATCAAACAAGCCTCGATTATAAAAGTAAGCACCTACTTCGGTTGAGAAAAAGTCGAGTAAAAATTCCGCATCAAATTGACCAAGGTCTTGGTCGAGCTCTTTAGCAAAGTAGCTTTGAATTTTAGTAACCAGTTGTTCTGTTTCTGTGCTTGAAAATTTTATTGTGCTCATAATACGTCAGCCAAAGGATATGAAGATTACAGTAAGTGAAAACACCTCATTATACCTAGACAAGTATTGTTTGAGTTAATCCTTTTTATAGGGGATAGGAAATATATCTAAATTTTACAAACTAGGATTACACATAGTTCTTAGCTGCATGATTTTTGTATGAAAAGTGTAAGATAATAAGTTTACCTGTAGACGAAATGGGTCTTAACTGTCATATTCATTTTGTTTTTCATATGGATACTACTATTAAAAGGATTTTACACTTTGAAACTCTCAAAACTCTCAAAACTCTCAAAACTCTCAGGCATAGTAGCTTTAACTTTAAGCAATGGGGTAATGGCTCAAAGCTACCAATCTTTTTCAGGGCTAGTTTACGGCAATACAAGTTATTCATTTAACAAGTCGCACAATAATTCTTATAGTAAAAGTGACACCGATGTATTGCTTTTGTCTAGCCAATACTTTTTTGATGAAAGACATACCTTAGGGCCATTAAAGGAATTTGACTACATCAATACTAATAGCAATGTTTCTGCCTCAATTAGCCGTCAAAGTACCAAAGCAACATCCAGCGATTATTTGAACGCTAGCTCTGATTCCAACTCTAATAGCGTTAGCCTAGGTGGGGAGTGGATCACCCATAACGTCATTGTTGGTGCAAGTTATAGTCACCATCAATCAGATGGTAAAGTTAATGAATTCTCATATGACCACAGCGGTAATCGTTATACGGCTACTTTAGGGTATTTAGTGTCCGATGATTTAGTGATTCGTGCAAACTACGATGATGGCGGTGATGGTGATGACTCGTTTAGTTATAGCGCCAGTTATAACCTACAACTTGCCGATACAGACTACGTTGGTTTTAGTTATGATGTTGATGAGGATTTCGATATTCATAACCTTTCTAGTCGATACTTTTTTGGCTTTGCTGAGCAAAGTTATTTAGTGATTGGAGGTGATTATACTCTTGATAATAGCGATAACTTTTTTGCTGATGATTATTGGGGGGTAAATGCAAGTTATTACTATGACGATAAAACATCAGTATCCGTTTCTTATGGTGATAATGATTCCTATAGTGTCGGTGCGAGTTATTTTATTAGTAATAACTACTCAGTACACGCGGGTTATAACGGAATATCAAACGATAACAACCAAAGAAACTGGGATGCGGATAGCTATTATCTAAGCTTTTCTGCGCAATTTTAGCTAGGTTTATTGGCTTATACTTATATCGATAAACTAAAAACCGACCCTTAGGCCGGCATAATAACGTCGACCATTTTTATAAATACCTATGGGTGCATATTCATTGCGCTCATAGGTATAAATAATCTCATCCGTTAGGTTAATACCTTCAAAAACTAATGATAAATAGTCAGTTACGCTAAAGGATACATTGATATCCCATTGTCCATAATCATCGGTAATTTCTTCACCAACGCCCGTAGCAAACTCTGTTCTAAAGTTATATGACAAACGTGTACTCAACCAATCATTTTCATAGTAGGTGGTTAAGTTGGTACTGTGTTTTGAGTTACCCGGAATATTGATATTCTCACCTGTTAAGGTGTCTTTTCTTTCACCTTCAACCAAAGTGTAATTGGCAATAAGACCGAAGCCGTAAAATAGCTCTTGTTGGAGATTTAATTCCAAGCCATAAATACTACCGCCGCTACCATTTACTGGGCGGTTTATTATCATGCTTTTACCTTCATAGGTTTCTTGGTAACGTTTGATATCAATAAATGATTGAATATCTTTATGAAATGCAGCGACTGAAAAAAGTGCGGCCTCGTCAATATACCATTCTACTCCGAGATCAAAGTTGGTTGCTCTAAAAGGCTCTAATTCTGGATTACCACCGGCGCCTTGACGCTGAGTTACATTATAATTAGTGGATGGCATTAAGTGATGATATTCAGCACGAGACATGACTTTTGAAGCCGCAACACGAAAGAGTACGTCCTCACTAAAATCCATAACAATATTAATGCTAGGTAAAATGTCGGTATAACTTTTATCCGTGTCATACCACTGGTAATCATTATAGATAGTTTCAACTTCTTCTACTTTTTGAAAGGCAGAAGCATCTTGTAGGGTATGAACGACTCGAATGCCTAGATTTCCTCGGTAATATTCGCCAGCAAAGTTCATTTTACCGTAGGCAGCAAAGGTACTTTCGGTAATATCAAAGGTACTCGGTTTCTCTTCACCTTGAACAAAATTCAAGGTTTGATAGCTTTGTTCAAGAGAGTTTATATCGGCAAAAGCATAGTTTTTTAATGTTTGCTTTGAACCAATTCCGTCAAGATAATCAGAAGGGAAGGGGGAAGCATAATCTGCTAATGTCCAGCCTAGATCACCAGCCATACCGGTGTAACCACCATTTTTAGACCGTAGTCGATAAAAGTCTCTTTGGTGTTGTTTGTATTTACCACCAAACTTTATTGATTGTATAAAAGGTCGGTCAAGTTGATGTTCAAAGTCTGCTTGCACAAATACTTCACTGTCGGTTGAGTTTTGTGAGTCTTCACGCACTTCACTAATATGCCAAGCACTGGCATCATTAGGGTCAACTTGATAGCTGGCTATAATGTCTTTATTTTGCTGTAAATTTACAGAATATTCAGTATTGGCAGACCATTGTGAGGTTGAATCTTTACTGGTTCCACCGTCTGCTTGAGTTATGCCTACTTGGTATTGAGCGTGCCAGTAGTCAAAATTATGTTCAACCATTAGGTGCACTAAGCTGGTGGTGATTTTTGATTGTCGCCAAATAGCTTCCATTGATGTATTAAAAGGAGCACCTTCGGTATTGGTCTCTGGCACCGGGCTATAGGTTGCTTGCACTAACGTATTATCAATAATAGTGTGGTCAGAAATGTGGCCACCTCTGTCGTAAACAGAGCTAGGTTGCCATAAAAAATTCTGGTTAGAATTATCGGCATTTAATACAGAGTACAAGGTATTTAATTCAATATTCCAGTCTTGATTTGGCTGATATTGCGCGGTAACCATAGCGCTTGTTAATTCTCGTTGTTGTTCAAATACGGCTGAGCCACCCCCACCAGCAGACCAGATGTTGGTTAAGTCAGCCGTTGGGTTTTTAGTCGCGGTTAAGTTACCTTGGGCATCTTGATTATAGTTTCTATCAGCCCAGCCCCAAGACTCTAGACCATCACGTCTAAGGCTACGCTCATGACGTGTCAAAGAGACTAAAAAGCCAAAGTCTTTTTCATCATTAATTTGGTTGAAAAACAATGACAGTTGCGGGTCGCTCTCTCCAGATACATCACTGTATTGCATTTGAGCAGAGCCAATAAATCGGTTGTCGGGAGTATCTAATGGCGCATGGGTTTTAATGTTAATTGAACCACCTAAAGAGCCTTCGTCATGATCGGCCTCAGGTGATTTTTGTACTTCCAATGAGCTTACTATTTCAGCAGGTAGTAAAGTGTAGTTAAAGCCACGGTTGGGTTGTGATGAAATCCACCAATCAGCAGAAGCAATGTTTTGGCCGTTGATATAGGTTCGGTTTTGGCTGGGCGCAGTACCTCTCACTCCTACTCGTTCACCTTCACCTTGTACTCGGGTCAGAGATACGCCGGTAATTCTTTGCAGGGATTCGGCGACATTTTTATCGGGAAATTTACCAATATCTTCAGCAGTAATAGCATCAACAATGGCATCACTATAACGTTTAGTTTCAATGGATTTAACTATGCTACCGCGGATGCCACGTATTTGAATTTTCTCTAAGGAATCTAATTGAAGGGCTTGTTCGGAGTCTTCTTTTTCTGCAGCGAAAACTGACAAAGAATTAAGACTAAAAAATAGCGAGCAAGTTATACCTAAAGCCGTTGAATTTCTCATTTTTATTATATTCCGAAGCCTTTAACTTTCAATTGATATAGATGCCTGTGCAGCATAGAATAGTGCTTAAGAATAATACCCTTTGTTACGCCGATTAACCAATAATTCGCCCTTAAATTTGTAATAAATTCATGCCACAAAGCCAATTAGAAAAAGTTAAAGTTAATGAGGTTGAAGTCGATTTTATCGCACTTAAACTGTGCATTAACCAACAATGGCATGATATTGAAGCTAGGCAACTGAATTTACTAAAGTTATTGATTGAAAACTATGGTCAGGCAGTCTCGCGTAATCAAATTATGGATGCCTTGTGGAATGATACCATTGTTAGTGATAACTCTGTTTCTCAAGCGGTCACTCAATTACGTAAATCTCTGCACGATGATAAAGAAACCCCACGTTTTATTAAAACCGTACCTAGAGTTGGTTATCAACTTATTGCCGAGTTGGTTTTTCCTGAGCCACCATCTGAACATGTTGAGCAGTTTAAAAAGAATAAATTTAACCTCAGCTTAGTTGCGATTGCGAGTGTTATATTAGGTATTAGCATTACCATAGGCATTATTGAATTAGCAAAGCCGAGTTTACAAGTACCAGAGTACAGTTATGAGTCTCGATTAACCTCAACACCAGGGCCAGAAAATTTTCTACGTTATTCACCTAAAGGCCGTTATTTAGCCTTTAGCCAAAGCAGTAATAATCGTGATCAAATGGATATGGCGGTGTTTGATGCTCAAACCCAAGCTGTGCATGTTATTAAAAGCACCGGTTACAGTGAAGAGGCCCCCGAATGGTCACCCGATGGTAAATGGTTAATTTATTATCGACATGATCCTATCAGTTGTGAGATTCGAGTCATGTCGGTTGTTAATCCGGTTGAGACTTGGCGTTTGAGTCCTGATTTTCACTTGAGTGATTGCCAGGTTGGCTTTAGCCGTCAAAAAATGCATTGGTTAACTAATAACACTTTGTATTTGCAACGTTGGCAAAATAATACGCCTATTTTAACTCAATTAACTTTAGCGACAGAAGGTTATCCAAGCCTAATTGAGCAAAGGAATATACAGAGTATTCATCCGATATTAATGGACATAGATAAAGCGACTAATGAGTTGCTTTTTGTCGAACAAAGCACCCAAGGTTATACTTTACAGCATATGGATTTGGCCAGTTCAGAGCGTCATATTATTGAAAGTAGAGAGCAAGAGTATTGGGGATTGAAGTGGCATGAAAGTGGACAAAGTTTTTGGCTCGGTAATGAAAGCTTACGATTAATGTCACTTGATGCTAGTAGTGAGGTGGTGCATTTACCTGTTGGTTTTATTCCCGATATTGACGTAAACCCGCTGACAAAACAATTAGCGCATGCTGAAGGTTTAGTGAATGTTAACTTATATGATTTACAGCTAAAGTCGCTGAATAATCACCAAGACGTGGTAGCTAAACAGCTCTCTTCGTCAGCACGTACCGATGTACTACCCACTTTATCGAAAGATGGTCGTCAAACTGCCTTTATTTCCTATCAAAGACGGTCTACTGATGGCCTAAAACATATTGAAATTTGGTTAAAAAATAAAGATAAAAAAGCGGCTAATTTATTAGCTAATTTACCTGAGAATATTCACCCAACCTATTTATTATGGTCACCCAATGGTGAAAATCTTTTGTTAGGAGATAGCCGACAAAATCTTCACTTGATCAATATTTACAGTAAACATTTAGTGGCTATTATTTTTGACTATGAAAATATTGATGAAGTAAATTGGTCTAGTGATGGTAAGTTTATAGTATTTAGTGCCACAAACGAAGACAGTAAACAGTTGTGGCAATACGACTTGCAGCTTGCCAGTACAAAACTGCTCAGTGAAGATAAGTTGCTAGTGAGTCAGGCAACAGAGCAAGATAGTAACTTAAAAGAGATACAAACTAATAAAGTATTATCGGTAGAAAAAATGAAGCAGCTCAACCCTTCATATCATGATTATATTTCACACGTAGAGTTATTTTTAAGTACTCACGCTACAGAGCAATTACCTGTAGATAATTTAGCACCATCGTTATTGTTGTATCGGCCACATATTTTTGACCTAGGCATATATTATGTTATTAAGCAGGGGCATCAACTAGGTTTGTATTTATACAAATTTGCAGAGAAAGATCATGTGCATATTGCAAACATAGGCCAACATGAGCAAGACATAAACTTAATGCTTAATATCAGCGCCTCTAATGATGGTAAGCAATTAGTGTTTTCAAAAGTTGAAGGCTTTGAAACCGATATATTGTTACAACGAAAATCATCTGAATAGCCGATTACTCCTAAACACTATTAAGTTAATGTTTGCTTGTATCAATAAACGCAGCAATATCTGACAAGTACCACTGACGTGATTTAGCCTGTTTCAATGCCTCCGCTGCCTTTTTCTGACTTTGTGTATAGTACTTTTGTTGCTGTAGTATTTTAGCTTGCGCTAATAATAAATCAGGATGCTCATCATCTTGCTTGAGTGCAAGTTTGAGGTATTGCGCTGCACTTTTATAATTTTTTGCTTCGATCTCAATGGCGATGAGATCTCGTAATGCTCTAAAATGGCCTTGCTCGGCGGCACTTTGTAACCAGCGCTTTGCTTTGTTAGCGTCGTACTCGATGGTTTGTTTATCTAATAATTCACGCCCAAGTCTATATTGAGCATAAGAAAAGCCTGACTGGGCAGCATTCAACAGCCAATTCAAACCTTTTTTCCTATCAGCTTGAGTATATTCACCACGTAATAAATTACTGCCCAATCGATATTGGGAATTAGGATAACCATTTATCGCTGAAGCAAGTAATAAATCTGAGCCAGCTGTGGGTTGTTGCCAATGAGAGCGTAATAGGCGAGTAGCATTATGTTCATCGGCTACTAACCAATTAGCGATATAATATTGAACCAAAGCATTACCTTGCTCTGCGCCTTCAATCAGTTGATTGATTTTCTTTTGGTAACTTTTCTTTTGTTGGCTAAAGCTGGCTTGGTAGCGTTTACCTTTAAAAGTAGTGAAATGATAAAGTAATGATCGACTAGAATAATTCTTCGCTTGCCCTGAAATTATCCAGGGCTCGTAGCGCCAGCGACGAACGGCGTTATAAATTGCGCGATTAAAGGTTTTATTTGGAAATGCATCAATAATATCAACATCTTTAACTGCGCCAGATGCATCTACGTCAAACTCTAACCAAACCCAGCCTTCAATGCCTTTTTCGTAGGCTTCTTTTGGATATTTCGCATCAACCTTGTGAATTCGAAGCGGCGGTATATTAGCGGTTAGCTGATATTGCCTGTCGTTAAAAATAGGCAATAACGTATTTTGATAGCGCTCAAAGCCAAAAGTTTGCTTGAGTTTATTTAAACGAAATTCAAGTAATTGAGAATTCTCTTTATCGGCTAATTCTTGCTCTATTAATCTAGCCGCAGATCGGGCTTCATCTAGACCATAGTCGGCGGCTAATGAAAACCATGAATGTGCATCGATTAAATTTTTACTGACACCTTGGCCATAGAGGTACATTACGCCAATATTATAAATGGCATCTTTATGACCTAATTTTGACAGCCGCTGAAATTCATTAAAAGCAGGTAAGTATTTTCCAGTATTGTAATCGAGCGTAGCCGATAACATGTCGGCCTTGATTGGCAAGCTAAAAGCCAGAGAAAAAATTAGTAGGAAATAAGTAAAAAATTTCATTGTTAAAGTCTGCTGAAGTTGTTCAGACGTTTACTGAAAATAAGTATAAAAAGAGGGGGGAAGTGCATGCACAAACTCAATATCAACAATATCTTTAGCAATGAAAGGGATAATTTATTCTACTGTGTTTATTTGTTGATTGCTCTACTTTTTTAAGCTTTAAATAAAAAAAACGAGTTTTAACCTAACGGTTAAAACTCGCGAAAAAACCAAGAGTGTGTAATACCAAACGGATTCATTAATTGACCAACTTAGAATTACACTAGCGAGCTTAGAACAAACAAAATGGGTTAAACATAGTTATTCTATATTTCATTCTTTTTGTGATGTTATCAGTTTGCTAGTGCACTCCCGAAGGGCGAGTTTAAAAGGCTTATATGCTGCGTTATTGATTTTGATAAGGGAATAACCATTTTCTTCAATCAATGCCTTGCCTCTAAGCCTTTTCATTCTCGCTAAGTGATCAATAAATGAGTCTGCTCGGTATAAGGGAAAATCCTTGTCTTGGTCATAGCCAAATAACCTCAAATTACGAAGTTACTTGGCTATGAAATATCGCTGGCAAAGAAGCAAACTACCAGCGATTTATTAGTCAAATATTAACTTATCAACTAAAAGTTAAAACGAACACCAGCGACCAATCTACGACCATCGGCGTAATAACCGGTTAGTGCTTGTTCAACACCTTTTTCTTGATAACTAAACGTTTTCTCATCTGTTAAGTTAATGCCTTCAAGGGTAAAGGTAATGTTTTCATTTAAGTTATAAGAAAGGTTTGCATCAACTTGACCGTAATCGTCAACATATCCAGGCCAGCCTTCACCTGTGTCATAACCGGTACGGTAATTATATGAAATACGACCACTGAAGGTGTCTGTTTCAAAATAGGTACTTAAGTTAACAGTGTGATCAGAGTTACCTGGGATAGTGACGTCATTGCCTTCACTATCTTTCGCTTGGCCATCAACAAAGGTGTAGTTTGCAGATAAACCAAAACCTGCATATATTTCTTGCTGGTAGCCAAATTCTAAACCTTGAATGGTGCCACCTTTACCGTTGACAGGTCGGTTAATTAAAATCTCCACCCCTTCATGCATTTCTAGCGATGATTGTGTGTCGATAAATGATTGAATGTCTTTTAGGAAAAGCACAGCTGAAACAATACCAGCATCACTAAAGTACCACTCTAGACCTAAATCAAACTGGGTTGCACGATACGGGTCAATATCTGGATTACCACCAGTACCTGTTTGAGTTTCCTTATTATATGAAGTTGAAGAGGTCATTTTAGCGTAATCAGGACGAGACATTACTCGCGCTGCACTCATACGTAATAACAAGTCTTCTTGCAAATCAACGGCAAGGTTTAAGCTAGGTAAAATATCAAAATAACTTGTTGACTCATCAGTCCAAACTTCACTACCTGTTGCGCCAACATAAGCTGCCGAACTTTGGTCGGTATAAACTAAGCGTACACCTACGTTACCGCGTAAACCTTCTGCATCAATGTCCGCTTTTATGTAAGCCGCAGAAATTTTTTCACTGATATCAAAAGTACTGGCTTTAAGTAATCGATAATCCCAACCTAAAGCATCACCTTCACTACGAATTTTATTTGAATCTGTTATTGCGTAATTTTTTAACGTACCAGCAGAGCCTTGACCAGATAAAAAATCTGAAGGCATAGTTAGTGAGTAATCAGCCAAACTCCAGTTTAAATCTTCTCGAGCATCAGTTGTATGTTTGGTATTAAAACGTGAATGGTCACGGTATTTAGCACCAAATTTAATCGCGCTAAATACACCTAGGTCTAGATCGCGGCCAAAATCTACTTGCACATAACTTTCATCATCTTGAGCATCGTTACTATCGTAGCGTAAAAAATCTAATCCCCATTTGCTGCCATCAGCAGGATCTGCGCCATAGCTTGTTTTAACATCTCTAGCATCTGATGCATCATAACTATGTACATAGTTTCCGCCCCAACCAACACTACGATCTGCTTCAGAGCCGCCACTACCTTCGGTATAACCAAAGTGAATACTTGAGGTCCAAACATCTCCTTCATGGTCTACTTTTAAGTCATATGAGCTTGTTTCTAATTTTGAGTTACGAACTTTAGTTTCATCAAGAATATTGTTGCCATCGGGTGATAACCCGAATGTTCCGCCAACAGCCATAGCTCCTACTTGGTTGTGCTCAATAATAGTAATGTCAGTATATTCTGAGCCACCGTAACCCGCTAACCATAAAAAGTTTTGGTTCTCGTTATCCATTTCCATGGTGCTACTTAATGCATTGAAGGTAATTTCTGTGGCATCCGTTGGACGATATTGCAAGGTTAGGTTGCCACCAGTACGAATACGTTCTTGACTAAACATCGCTGAGCCACCGCCACCTGGGCTATATACATCTTCATGCACAGTGCCATCAGCCATCGTAATATCACGATCGGTCCAACTCCATGCTTCAATACCGTCTCGACGTAAGTTACGTTCTTGGCGTACTAAAGATATTAATGCACCAAAGGTTTCGTCTTCATTTTTCCAGCTGTATAAGGCTGAAAGTTGTGGGTCTGTTTCACCAGAAACCTCTGAATATTGGGCTAAAACAGAGCCAGCAAATTTGTTTGCTTCTAAATCTAGTGGTTTGCGGGTTCTAACGATCACAGTACCGCCAATTGAACCTTCGTCGATATCAGCTTCGGGTGTTTTATAAACTTCCAAGCCAGAAACAATTTCAGAAGGTAACATAGTGTAGTTAAAACCACGACTTGCAGCAGAGTTGGTCCACCAGTCTGCAGAGCCAACTGCTTGGCCATTTAGTAATGTTCTATTTTGGCTCTCTGTTGTACCACGAATGCTTACACGCTCACCTTCACCAAAACTACGGGTAATTGACACACCAGTGATGCGTTGCAGTGACTCAGCCACGTTCTGATCAGGGAATTTACCAATGTCTTCAGCGGTTACCGCATCGACTACTGAATTAGCATAACGTTTTGTATTTAAAGATTGCACGACACTGCCGCGGATACCGCGCACTTGTATTACTTCGACTTCCTCTGTTTTCGCTTGTTCTGCTGTGACTTCTTCAGCAAAAACCATAGTAGGGCTAGTAAGTAAACCTAGCATAAGCGCTGTCTTTACTGCGTTGTTCACCTTGTTGAATTTGTAGTGTTTCATATTGTATTCCACTTATTATATTTTTATGTTCTTGATGATTTAAAGGAAGGTACCTAGCTACGGCGTTCCATAAATAAATACCTACCTTGCGAACTTATTTGTTGCAGTAATAACAGTCCCGTATTTAGTAAAGTAACGATTACCAACAGGCTATATGTTTTGTGTTATTAATGTTTCGTTGCCGGTAAAAGCATCAATATCAACTAATTTTTAAACTGAATAAATTTACACTTGGCAGTTATGATTAGCGCAACGTCATTCATCTAAAACTAAGCGGTTTGAAGAGTCTTGAATTGGTGTGAAAAGTTGTGAAACATATGTTGTTTGTTTTTATCTTATTGTTTTATATTGTATTAAATTAATGCTTTTATTTTTATTTTTACGAATTAAATCTAGATTATGGGTATTTTTTAAAAGTTGTGAAATAAATTCACTAACCGTTTAGCTGAATTTTCATGCAATAAAAGCACAAAGCGGTCAGTGATTTACTTTATGCTAAATGTATTCAACGGGTAGGGCCGTAGTATATTTAATTTCTTCCATGGCAAAGCTAGAGCTAATGTCAGAAAAGTCTACTCGGGTGATAAGCTCTTTATAAAATCGGTCGTAAGCTTTCATGTCAGGCACAACCACACGCATTAAATAATCTACATCTCCACTCATGCGGTAGAACTCAACTATTTCAGGGAAGTCGTCTGCAACTTTAGCAAAAGTAGCTAACCAATCAGGATTATGCTGATTGGTTTTGACCATGACAAAAATAGATAAACCCACATTTAATTTTTCTGGATCAGCAAGGGCAACGCGACCTTTAATGATGCCTGATTTCTCCATGGCTTGAATCCTTCTCCAACAAGGAGTCGTGGATAGGCCTACTCGCTCTGAGATGTCACTGGTTGATAGTGTGCAATCTTTTTGTAATATACTTAAAATATGTTTATCAAAAGAATCCATTTTTCTGCCTTACTGGTTATATTCGGAATTAAAAACTCATATAAGGTCATATGTTAGCACTAAATTGCTTCTTTTATCCCTTAATAGACGGCTACCTTGGTTCAATAAGGAGAGGTTACCGGTAGTGTATCTATGGTGAAATACGTTACTATGAATATAAGGTTTTTTTTGTGGGTGAAAAATGAAGAGAAAATTTAGTAAATGGTGGTATACCGAATGTCCTTTTTGTCGAAAAGCGAGGTTGCTATTCATCTGGTTTATACTAATGTTAGTTGTAGATTTCCTTTTCTTTCAACTGCTATTCTAGTGTCTGGGCGCTTTTGCTTAACCAAATTACTATTTACTGATAGCTAACATTAAACTGGCTACCCCATCAAAGGTAAAATATTATGTCAAAAGGGCTACTTTGGAGTGATTCACAAGAGATTGCTTTGGACTTAATTGAACAACACCCTGATGTTGATCCATTTAAACTACATTTCACAGACTTAAGACAGTGGGTACTTAATTTAGATCGTTTCGATGATGACCCAAAACATTGTGGAGAGCGCGTTTTAGAAGCTATTCAATTAGCTTGGATGGCAGAAGTAGACTAGTTCTTCTCTACTAATTAAGCTGCTTATGTATGAAGTTATTTAATTCGAATATGCTTTATTTGATGTTAAATAGGCACTTTTATTTCACATAGTAGAATCGAAATCTCTTTTTCAAATCTATTGAAAATCGATTATGGTAAATCCTTAACATTTTTAACAAATTCAAGCATTCTCTCGCTTTGCAGTGGGGGCAATATCATCTATACTTTCCAACATTAATAAAGTCGATAGTTACTATTCACCAAACATATAAGCAGCCAGTCAAATGCCCCAATCTAAACGCCCACTTTATATTCCTTATGCAGGCCCTTCATTATTAGAAACTCCTCTACTAAATAAAGGTAGTGCTTTTAGCAAAGAAGAACGCGGTAGTTTCAATTTAACCGGTCTTTTACCACCGCGTTTCGAAACTATTGATGAACAAGCTGAACGAGCTTATCGTCAGTACAGCTGCTTCCAAACAAATATCAATAAGCATATTTATTTACGTGCTATTCATGATAACAATGAAACATTGTTTTTTAAATTAGTACAGAATCATCTTGCCGAAATGATGCCAATTATTTATACCCCGACGGTAGGCGATGCTTGTGAGCAATTTTCTGATATTTACCGTAGTTCTCGTGGTTTATTCATTTCTTATGAAGACAGGTTTAATATTGATGACATGTTGCGTAACGCAACTAAAAACAAAGTAAAAGTCATCGTTGTTACAGATGGTGAACGTATTTTGGGTCTAGGCGATCAAGGCATTGGTGGTATGGGCATTCCAATTGGTAAGCTGTCTCTTTACACCGCTTGTGGTGGTATTAGCCCGGCGCATACCTTACCGGTAATGCTGGATGTTGGTACTAATAATCAGAAATTGTTAGACGATCCTATGTATATGGGCGCACGACATAAGCGTATCGATCAAGACTCATACGATGAATTTGTAGAATTATTTGTTAGTGCAGTTAAACGTCGCTGGCCTCATGTTTTATTGCAGTTTGAAGATTTTGCACAACCTAATGCAATGCCTTTATTACAGCGCTATAAAGATAGAATTTGCTGTTTCAATGATGATATTCAAGGCACAGCGTCTGTTACTGTCGGTACTTTACTAGCCGCTTGTCGTAGTAAAGGAGCTAAATTATCTGAGCAGAATGTTGCATTTGTCGGTGCTGGCTCTGCGGGTTGTGGTATTGCAGAACAAATTGTCAGCCAAATGATGAGCGAAGGTCTTTCTGCTGAGAAAGCACGTGCTCAAGTATTCATGGTAGATAGATTTGGCTTGTTAACACAGGGCATGGAAGGTTTACGCGACTTCCAACAAAAACTCGTTCAAAGCAGTGAATCTCTTGCCTCTTGGGATATTTCTGGAGATTTTGCTTCACTTGTGGAAGTAATGCATGGTGCTAAACCTGACATTCTTATTGGTGTTTCAGGACAAGCAGGATTGTTTACCGAACAAGTGATAACCGCGATGAAATCTCATTGTGATATGCCGATTATCTTTCCGTTAAGTAATCCTTCTCGTCAAGTAGAAGCAACGCCGAGCCAAGTAATTAATTGGACTAAAGGTCAAGTGATTATTGCAACCGGAAGCCCGTTTGAGCCAATTGAATACGAAGGAAAAACGTACCCAATTGCCCAGTGTAATAATAGTTATATCTTCCCTGGTATTGGTTTAGGTGTGGTTGCGGCCAATATTAGTCGAATTACTGATGATATGTTACAAGTGGCGAGTGAAACACTAGCAGCAGCATCACCTTTAGCTAATAATGAATCAAATGAACTATTGCCACCATTAACGGCCATTGCACAATTAAGTAAAGATATTGCCTTTGCTATCGCGCAAGTAGCCTTTAAGCAAAACTTAGCACTACCTATGAGTGACGAAGAGTTACTCGCGAAAATAGAACGTAACTTCTGGAAACCCATTTACCGTCAATATCGCCGAACAAGCGTTTAAGGCAGTTCCCGACAACATCATTTTTAATTGAAAGTCGAACATCAAACTAGTGCTATGCCAATTTGATTAAATTTATTCTCAACTCAGAGCTGTACTCAATACTCAATAACAAGGCGAATTTGTGTAATTTTAGTCATTCTAAATCCAATAAATTTAACGATGTTAGTGGGCGTTGAGTAAGCTCCCAAAGGGCGAGTTTAAAGGGTTATATGCAGCGTTATTGATTTTAAGAAGGGAATAACCATTCTCTTCAATCAATGCCTTGCCTTTAAACCCTTTAATTCTCGCTGAGTGGGAAAGAACTTAATCAACTTGGTATTATTGCTTAAACGCGATTTCATTAGTTTTTTGTCATACTTTCGTCTATAATGCGCCCAAAATTATAGTCGTTTTGATAAATGGCTATTTAAAAATTAATATAAAAATTAATATAAAAATTAATATTAATTTATATTTCTACTTAACTTTAATCAAATTAAAAGGGCTTATCATGGCTATCGAACGTACTTTTTCTATCGTAAAACCAGACGCAGTTGCTAAAAACTTTATCGGTCAAATCTACAACCGCTTTGAAACTGCTGGTTTAAAAATTGTTGCTTCAAAAATGATTCACTTAAGCCAAGAAAAAGCTGAAGGTTTCTACGCTGAACATAGCGAACGTCCTTTCTTTGGTGCTTTAGTTTCATTCATGACTTCAGGTCCTGTAATGGTTCAAGTTTTAGAAGGCGAAAACGCTGTTCTTAAAAACCGTGAAATCATGGGTGCTACTAACCCAGCAGAAGCTCTTGCTGGTACTATCCGTGCTGATCTTGCTGATAGCATTGACGAAAATGCTGCTCACGGTTCTGATGCTTTAGAATCAGCAGCACGTGAAATTGCTTACTTCTTCTCAGATGAAGAAATTTGTCCACGTACTCGTTAATTCACCTTTAATCTTCACAAAGTTCACGACTTCGTTGTCGGCTGTACTCATTGACTAACGTCAACTCCGTGCAGGCTTCTAGAATTCGTTTCCTTTGCTTTGAATAAAGAATGAATTAAATTAAAAGGATTTTACTGATTTCGGTAAAGTCCTTTTATTATTTTAAGCGGATAGTAAACCCCCTTAAAATAAGCTAGTAAAATTGCGATTGTTGCTTGAAAAGTGTACAATATGCACCTTGTTTTTTAGGCTACTTCGACCAGTAGTTTGATATCTGTTATTGAGAGTTTGTTGTATGAGTGAAGTAAACAGTAAAGTAAACCTACTTAATTTTGATCATAAAGGTATGCGTGAGTACCTAGAGTCTATTGGCGAGAAGCCCTTTAGAGCTGATCAGATCATGAAGTGGATTTATCACTTTGGATACAGTGACTTTGAGCAAATGACCAATATCAATAAAAAATTACGTGAAAAATTACAACGTAATTGTGTGATATCGGCGCCAGAAATTTCTGAAAAACAAGTGTCAGAAGACGGAACGATTAAATACGCCTTGAGACTCGAAGGTGGACAAGAAGTTGAAACTGTCTGGATCCCTGAAAATGACCGTGCAACCTTGTGTGTTTCATCTCAGGTTGGCTGTGCATTAGAATGTACTTTTTGTGCAACGGCACAACAAGGCTTCAACCGCAATTTATCTATGGCTGAGATTATTGGCCAAGTATGGCGTGTCGCCAATGATATCGGTGCTACTCGTATTGCTGGTACTCGACCAATTACTAATATTGTAATGATGGGCATGGGCGAGCCATTATTGAATATGAAAAACTTAATTCCAGCACTTGATACCATGCTAAATGATTTAGGTTATGGCTTATCTAAGCGCCGGGTAACTGTGAGTACATCTGGTGTTGTTCCGGCATTAGATATGCTCAAAGCAAAAATCGACTGTGCGTTAGCTATTTCTATTCATGCACCGAATAATAAGTTGCGTGATGAGTTAGTCCCTATTAATAAAAAATACCCATTAGAAGACTTTATTGCTGCAGCGGGTCGTTATATCGAGGGCTCAAAAGCGAATAAGCAAGCAACGATTGAATACGTGATGCTTGATCACATCAATGACAGTACTGACCAAGCACATGAATTAGCGCATGCGTTAAAAGGATTGCCAAGTAAAATCAATTTAATTCCTTTTAACCCTTACCCTGGTTCTCCTTACAAGCGTTCAAGTAACTCTCGTATCGATCGTTTTGATAAAGTATTACAAAGTTATGGCTTAACGGTTATTACTAGACGTACCCGTGGTGATGATATTGATGCGGCTTGTGGGCAGTTGGCTGGCGATGTTTTTGATAGAACGAAGCGAAGCGCTTTTAGTGCAGCTAAGAATGCTGAAATAAGTTCATTGAAAGATCAACCTAAAGCTGACACTATCTCTATCAAAGTCGTCTAGCAGTTACTTTACTGATTTTAGTGAAAATATTCCAAAGTATTATGTTAGATATGGCCATTGCTGCTCTTTGATATTTAAAGTACGGTGTTATTGCTATTTAGGCTATTTGAAATAATCACCTAGTTCGTGAAACGGGTATAACAATTAGAGGCGGTTAACGCATTGCATATTATGATTAAAGCTATGGCTAAAAATATTCGTCCAATACTTCTAATTGCGGTTTCTCTAACGATGTTAAGTGGCTGCGTTACTCAAAGCTTTGAAAATAACGAACCCATTGTAAAAACCCAAGCGAATCGTGATGAAATGGCGGCAACCCGTATTTCACTAGGCTTAGGTTATTTACGAATGGGTAACATGTCTCAAGCAAAACTTAACCTTGAAAAAGCCAGGAAATTCTCTCCGGGCTTAGTTCAAGTACATACCGCTTTTGCTCATTATTATGAAACAGTTGGTGAAAATAAGCTTGCTATTGAGTCATTCGAGCAGGCCCTAACTATTAAGGCCGACAGTGCCGATACTTTAAATAATTATGGTGTGTTTTTGTGTCGACAAGACCAAGTCGAAGCGGCAGAAGTTCAGTTTTTAAAAGCGATTGCGGTGCCTAGCTACTTATTAGTCTCACAAAGTTATGAAAACCTCGCATCATGTTACCTACAAAGCGATGATTATGAAAAAGCAGAAATGTATTTGAACAAAGCTGTATTTCATAGCCCAAATAGAACAACAACCTTGTTACAAATGGTACGTTTACAATATGTCATGGGTGACTACAAAGAAAGTAAACGCTTTTTACAAAAATTTGAACGAAACACTCAACGCTTTACAGCAGACTCCTTAGCGTTAGCTTATAAAATATATAGGAAGTTAGGTCAGCGTCGTACAGCAAGTAATTACGGTACTATGTTAGTGAAAATGTATCCTAATTCATGGGAAGGTAAGCAATATTTACTCAATGGATTAGAGTTTATTGAAGCTGATGAATTAGCGAGAAAATACCAACGAACTCAAAGAGAAAAAAATAATATACTATCGCCATCGACTCATAAGCGCGTAGTAAAACTTTCACCGAAAAAAGTGGCGAATACACCGTTTACCCATAGCAGCAAAACTACAGTTTCTGCGATCGAAACGAGTGCGACAGCAACGGCCTTACCGGTTGCTACTGTGGTAGGGAGCAAAAGTTTAACGAGTATGCCAGCAAGTGATACTCTAGTTAACAAAATAGAAGATAGTGCGCTGATAAATAACCCTACGGCGAAAATCACTGCTGTTATGAATGAAAAAACAGCATATCAACAGCCTATTTCTAGTATCGCTGAGCCAACATCAACGCAGCCTGTGCCCGCCGTCCGCGATGTACCTTTACCAGAGGCATTGCCTGAGCCCTTACCAGAAAAAATTGAAATAGAAACTGTAGCAGTTGAAGTGGTAAATAAAAGCGCTGAAATAAATAATATTAAAGAGGCTTTACATACGGTAATTTCGGGTGAAAATTTGTACAGTATTTCGATGAAATATAATGTCAAACTTAATGCATTACGTCAGTGGAATAATATCTCAGAGAAAAACAAAATCCGCATAGGCGATAAACTCTATATAGTTGATCCTCAAACAGTGAAAAATATTAATGAATAATGAAGTATCACCCGCTAACCAAGCAGGTAAAGAAGAAGCAAGTAGCATCACTGATGGAATTACTGAACTAAGTGAAGATATGGAAATGGTGAGTCCTGGTACTATGTTGCGTGACGCACGTAAAAAATTGTCACTCTCACAAGAACATATCGCCAGTAAATTAAATTTTAAAGTCGGCATTGTGATAAATATTGAAGAGGATGTTTTTGACCCCTTAATGCCCGTTACTTTTAACCGAGGTTACCTTGCCAATTATGCTAAATTAGTTGGCGTTGAAGTCGAAGATGTCTTGGCAAGTTATGATGCACTGAATGCTGCAACCACTCAACGAAGTGAAATGCTGAGCTTTTCTAAAGAGACCTTTAAACAAGCTGAGCATAGTCGTGTTATGTGGCTGAGTTATCTTATCGTCGCGGTGTTAATTGGCTTGACTATTGTCTGGTGGTTACAAGAAAGTAAACAGCAAGCGAGTGAATTATCAAGTGCCACTCCAAGCACTGAAGTTGAACTTAATAAGGTTGACGATGACGTTGTTGTGAATAGTATTGAGCCTATTGTTTTAAGTAAAGAGCAAGTGGTCGCTGACAAGCCTATTCAAACACCTGAAAAGACCAGTGAAGTAGACGCTGAGTTAGCTATAACGGCTAAACAAGTTACTGGTGATGTTATTAACAATAATGATAGTAATATTACTCCGTCTACTGACAACTCAATCAATGATGTTACCCAACCTGTTGTAACTCTAATGAGTACTGCAATATTTACATTCAAAGGTGATTGTTGGGTGAATATTTTCGATGCTACAGGTGAGCGAATTGCTTGGGGTGTGAAAAAATCGGGTTACGTAATGACGATTCAGGGCGAAGCACCACTACGTATTACGGTAGGAAAGCCGGAATTAACCAGTATTGTTTTTAATGATCAACCTGTAGATATGTCGATTTTTAGTGTAGGTAATATTGCTAAATTTAACTTACCTATTGTCGAGTAGTTACTTATAGGCATAGCCTTAGTTACGATTACTTAATACCAGTAAAAATATAAAGAAAAATTATGTTTAAAGAATCTCCAATTATACGCCGCGTTTCTCGTCAAATTATGGTCGGCAATGTGCCTGTTGGTGGCGATGCGCCAATCACAGTGCAATCAATGACAAATACATTGACCACAGATGTTGCAGCTACAGTCGCGCAAATAAAGGCGCTTGAAGCGGTAGGTGCAGATATAGTGCGCGTTAGTGTGCCAACCATGGATGCAGCGGAAGCGTTTCGTGAAATTAAAAAGCAAGTGAATGTACCCTTAGTTACCGATATTCACTTTGATTATCGTATTGCACTAAAAGTTGCTGAATATGGTGCTGATTGCCTGCGTATTAATCCAGGTAATATTGGTAATGAAAACCGCATTCGCAGTGTGGTTGAAAGTGCCAGAGACAATAACATTCCAATTCGTATTGGTGTGAATGGCGGTTCATTAGAAAAAGATATCCAAGAAAAGTATACCGAGCCTACGCCTGAAGCGCTGTTAGAGTCGGCTATGCGCCATGTTGATATTCTTGACCGGTTGAACTTCGATCAATTTAAAGTGAGTGTTAAAGCGTCTGATGTTTTCCTTGCGGTAGAGTCATATAAATTGTTGGCTAAACAAATTGATAATCCGCTGCATCTAGGTATCACAGAAGCGGGTGGTTTACGTTCTGGCTCAGTAAAATCATCCGTTGGATTAGGTTTATTACTTGCCCAAGGTATTGGTGACACACTACGCATCTCTTTAGCGGCAGATCCTATTGAAGAAATTAAAGTGGGTTTTGATATCTTAAAATCGCTTAAATTACGTAGTCGCGGCATTAATCTCATCGCTTGTCCAAGCTGTTCTCGTCAAGAGTTTGATGTTGTCTCCACAGTCAACGCATTAGAGCAGCGCATTGAAGATATTATGACACCGATGGATGTATCCATTATCGGTTGTATTGTTAATGGTCCTGGTGAGGCAATGGTCTCTGATCTTGGTTTAACGGGCAGCAGTAAAAAAAGTGGCTATTACTTAGATGGTATTCGTCAAAAAGAACGCTTTGATAATAATGATCTTGTTGACCAACTAGAAAAACGTATTCGCGCAAAGGCACACGCCATGAGTGAACGACTTGATGAAAAAAACAAAATAGATTTTAAAGTAAAAGATTAAGCGCAAGGGTGACCGTGTAAATAACGGTATATTTTGACATTAAAGGTTTCCGGCTAGCTCGCTTAGGACGTAGACCAAGACGCACTTAATTCGCTATGGTTTATTCAAGTCGAATTATTAGGTATACTGCGCGCTGCGCAAATTTAACACAGTAGTTAGCGCTGAAAGGTAACGCTCAAATAAAGCGACCTTGTCAGCCTTTTTAAAGAATAAGAAAGAGAGACTCCTCAGTGGCTAAACAAAAGGCTCTACAAGCAATTCGTGGTATGAACGATTGCCTTCCAAATGAAACAAATATTTGGCAAATGGTTGAAGCGGTACTTCGACGTGTTGCCAGCAATTATGGTTTTGCAGAAATTCGCATGCCAATTGTCGAGTCAACAGCAGTATTTAAACGCGGTATTGGTGAAGTAACCGATATAGTTGAAAAAGAAATGTACACTTTTGATGATTTAAATGGTGATAGCTTAACATTGCGTCCTGAAGGCACCGCGAGTTGTGTACGTGCTGGCGTTCAACATGGTTTATTATATAACCAAGAACAGCGTTTTTGGTATATGGGACCTATGTTTCGCCATGAAAGACCACAAAAAGGTCGTTATCGCCAATTCCACCAATTTGGTCTAGAGGCCTTTGGTATTGCGACTCCTGATATAGACGCTGAAATTATTTTGCTTACTGCGCGTTTATGGCGGGAACTTGGCATCAATGAGTTTGTCACACTAGAGTTGAATTCATTAGGTTCTAACGAAGAGCGTGCTAATTATCGCGAAGCCTTGATTGCTTATTTGACTGAGCATGAAGAGTTACTTGATGATGATTCGAAGCGTCGTATGCATACTAACCCGTTACGCGTACTGGATAGTAAAAATCCTCAAGTACAAGAGGCATTGAATAATGCACCTAAGTTATCAGATCATTTTGGGGAAGAAACCCAAACTCATTTTGATACCTTATGTGCCCGATTAGATGCCGCGGGCGTTAAGTACGTACTAAACGATCGCTTAGTACGAGGATTAGATTATTATAACCGCACAGTATTTGAATGGGTTACCGATTCATTAGGTGCACAAGGCACTATTTGTGCTGGCGGTCGTTATGATGGTTTAGTTGAGCAGCTTGGTGGTAAAGCTACTCCAGCGTTCGGCTTTGCATTAGGTATTGAACGATTAATCTTAATGCTAACCGAGTTAGAGAAAGTAAAGAATATTCGACCTCAGGTTGATGCCTATGTAGTGATATTAGGTGATGATGCACAGATTTCGGCTAATAAATTAGCTGAGCAATGGCGAGATCAAGTGCCAGAGATTCGATTACAGTGTCACTGTGGTGGCGGCAATATGAAAAAACAATTAAAGCGCGCTGATAAATCAGGTGCTCAAATCGCGTTAATCTTAGGTGATGATGAAATTGCTCAAGAGAAAGTAATGGTGAAATACTTGCGCGGACAAAAAGAACAGGAAAGCGTGGAATTTACCCAAATTTCAAGTTTGTTATCTGAATTAATTTAAGGGCTGTAAGCCAAGGTGAAGTAGTGGAAATTTATCAAACGGAAGAACAACAAGTAGAAGCGATTAAAGGTTACTGGGCACAAAATGGTAATACCATTATTGCGGGTATTGCCTTAGGCTTGGCAGGTTTTATCGGCTTTAATCTTTACCAAGATGATAAGTTTGAACAAGAACTAGCTGTGTCAGATAGCTATCAAGCACTTATCGAACAAAGTAGTAAAGATGCCAAAGCTTTTACTGAAAATGCAGAGAAGTTTATTAATGAAAATGGCGATAATAGCTATGTTTCTTTAACGGCACTCGCTTTAGCAAAAGAAGCTGCTTCCCACAAAGACTGGACACAAGTTCAAAAGCACTTAACTACGGCAATTAACTCAGCACCAACTGAGGGCATCAAGGCGATTGCAAGTTTGCGTTTAGCACGTGTGCAAGTGCAACTTGAACAATACTCAGATGCCTTAGTGACGTTAAGTAATAATTTACCTGAATCATTTACTGCCGCTATCGAAGAGATAAAAGGTGATGCTTATTTGCAACAAGGTAAAAACGACCTTGCTAGAAACGCATATCAAGCCGCTATTGCTGCTAATGGCATTGCTACAAGCCCAAACTTACAAATTAAACTGGATGATTTAGCGCAAGTAACTACTTTACCTATTAATAAAGTTGCCGCTGCTCCTGTAGTTACTGAGCCAGTAGTTAAGTAATTTTTAGTTATTTAGCCTAATCATTTACTCTTGTTAAGAAGGCAAAGTATGCGTTGTTTTGATAAAGAATTTTTTAAAGGTCTTAGTACTAAAAAAGTACTCGCTATCGCCTTATTGTCGTCAAGCTTACTTGCTTGTTCATCAAATGATGATGAAGACCCTAGTACTAAGGTTGCTGAACTCACAGAGCTAGATAATGCTTTTGATGTCGAAGTATTATGGGACCGCAGTGTCGGTGATGGTGTTAGTGATTATTTTTCACGGATAAAGCCTATTGTTGCTTACGATAAAGTTTATAGTGCTAGCCGTATGGGCGATGTTGTTGCCTTTGAAAAGGAGAGTGGAAAAAAAGTTTGGCAAGCTGATTTAAGTGATATCAATGATGAACGTAGTTTCTGGGATAGCCGCGTATCAGCTTTAGTTGCAGGCGGTCCAACGGCAGGTTTGAATAAAATATTTATCGGCACTGAAAATGGTGATGTTTTTGCCCTTGATGCTGAAACAGGTGAGCTTGTTTGGCAGAGTAAAATAAAAGGTGAAGTCATTACGCCGCCAGCGATTGATTCTGGTATTTTAGTTGTTAATTCTGCTTCAGGTATACTTAAAGGTTTTGATGCAAATACCGGTGATGAATTATGGAAAGTCGAGCAAGATGTTCCAGCATTAACATTACGAGGGATTAGTACTCCTGTTATTGCATCAGGTGGTGTGCTTGTTGGCTCCGGTAAAGGTGAGTTAGGCGTTTACATTCTTGAAAAAGGCCAGGCTGGTTGGACAACAGAAGTAGGCGAAGCAACAGGGTCAACAGAATTACAACGCGTTATCGATGTTGATGCCGCTCCGGTAGTTTTTGGTGATAAAGTTTATGCTATCTCTGCTCGTGGCAATTTGGTTGCCATCGAATTAAAAACCGGCAGTATTGATTGGAAACGTCAATATTCATCATTTAGACAAATTGCTGTTCATCGTAATGATATTTTCATTACTAATACCAGTGGCCATATCTATGCACTTAATCGTATTAACGGTATTGAACGCTGGAGTAATTTAGAGTTAACAAACCGTAGTGTGACTGGTCCTGCTGTTGTTGATAATTACATCGTTGTAGGTGACTTTGAAGGTTATTTGCATTGGTTAGATCAAGACACTGGTGAGATAGTCTCTCGTCATGAAGTCGATAGTAGTGGTATACATTCAACGCCAACCGTTGTTGATGATGTAATGTATAGCCAATCACGTGATGGTGACTTACAAGTTATTATCACACCAAAAATTATCAGTGCTGCACAATAAGTCGTACTGTTTTTAGTTGATTTTTTTCAATAAAGATCAACTAGAGTTAATAACGGCTCCTATTGTATACCCGTTATCAATCAATATGTATGTTTCAGAGTGCTTGACCAATTTCAATTCAAGACGCTGTGATGAAAGAATGGTTATTCCATTGTTAATCACAGCAACGATGAAGTGATGTTGCTCAAGCGCTTCTTCGATGGGTTTATCTTAACTTTATACGGCGTTAAATATTTAAACCATAGAATAACTATGCTTTAAATATTTCTCTTGCCTAAAGTCATGTTAATTCCCACTGAAGTCCTACACTATGAATGGTAACGGGTATAAATTGCATTAGGAGCCGTTACTTGTTTTTAGCAATATCATTTTGAGTAATATTACCTTAGCTAATCATGTTGAGAGTTTTGATTTTACCTTTGATATTTAGTTTTTATATTTGTTTGAAAGGCTGTGCATTACTCGCTTGCATAGTTTTTAATTTGAGGTGCTCATGCTTCCTGTAGTTGCTCTTGTTGGCCGTCCTAATGTAGGAAAATCAACGTTATTTAACCGTTTAACCCGTAGTCGCGATGCGCTTGTCGCTGATTACCCAGGTCTAACTCGAGATCGTCAGTATGGTCAAGCTGAAGTAGAAGAACATCCTTTTATTGTTATTGATACCGGTGGTATTAATGGTGATGAAAAAGGCATTGATGTGAAAATGGCTGAACAGTCATTGATGGCCATAGAAGAGGCTGATGCAGTATTATTTTTAGTTGATGCTCGTGATGGTTTGACTGCGGCAGACCATGGTATTGCTGATCACTTACGTAAACAAAATAAAAAAATATTTGTGGTTGCCAACAAAATTGATGGTATCCATGGCGATTCAGCGGCTGCAGAATTTTACTCGCTAGGTTTAGGCGAGCATGTTCATCAAATTGCAGCTGCACATGGTCGCGGTGTTACACAGCTATTAACGCTTGCCTTAACCCCTCATATTGAAGCCTTGGCTAACCCTGTTAAGCCTAAAGTTGACGGTGAGGAGAATGATGAGTTTTCTGATGATTTTGAAGAAGAGCTTACCGAAGAGCAGCTTGCTAAAAAATTAGAAGGTGAACCACAAGAGAATGACAAGATTAAGTTAGCGATTATAGGACGTCCTAACGTAGGAAAGTCTACGCTAACTAATCGAATTTTAGGTGAAGAGCGTGTCGTTGTTTACGATATGCCAGGTACCACTCGAGATAGCGTTTATATTCCAATGGAACGTAATGGTCGTGAATATACGTTAATCGATACCGCAGGTATCCGTCGCCGTAAAAACGTAACTGATGTGGTAGAAAAATACTCAGTGATTAAAACCTTACGTGCGATTGAAGATGCCAACGTTTGTCTTCTTATTATTGATGCTCAAGAAGGTATCAGTGATCAAGATTTAAGCTTACTTGGTTTTATTCTTGAAGCTGGGCGATCACTTGTTTTAGCCGTCAATAAATGGGATGGCTTAGAGGATCATGAAAAGGATCGCATTAAAACTGAACTAGATAGGCGTTTAGGCTTTATTGATTTTGCTCGTGTTCACTTTATCTCAGCATTACACGGAACGGGTGTAGGTCATTTATATGAATCTGTTGAAGAAGCTTTTGTTTCTGCAACTAAGCGTATTTCAACGGCTATGGTAACTAAGATACTTGATATGGCGGTTTTTGATCATCAACCTCCTTTGCATCAAGGTCGACGTATTAAGCTGAAATACGCCCATGCAGGTGGTTATAACCCTCCTATCATTATTATTCATGGTAATTCAGCTAAGAAGTTACCTATGTCTTATAAACGTTATTTAATGAACTACTACCGTAAATCATTAAAAATGATGGGAACTCCTATTCGAATTCAGTTTAAAGATACCTTGAATCCATTCGCAGGTAAGAAAAAGTTAAACTATACAGAACAGAAGAAAATAGCTCGTGCTACACAGGGTTATAAAAAAGATTAGCCTCTATTGCAACTTGTTAGCTGTTGTGAGCAAGTTGCATTTTTTGCCTTATTTTAATAAGGTATAAATATACTCCACATTTTATCTTCCTATGGTAGATAGTTGAAAAATATGGCTGAACAAGCAATCTTAACTGACCCTTCTAAACCATCTGCGCGAAATCTCGCTTTTTTAAAAGCAGGTGCACCGATCACTATTGATATTTCGACACCCGCCGGACAAAAAAGAAAATTTAACACCTACTTTATCGGCTACTTGCCAAAAAAATATGTCTTAATCGAGTTTCCTGAAGCATCAAAACTGGGTAATTTTTCTCAATACATTGGTCAAGGTACTGTCATTACAGTTCGTGGTCTTATTGAAGGTAGAGACGGTGCTGCGGTTGCTTTTATTAGTTGCGTTAGGCAAACCTTGCAAATTCCCTCTCGTATTATGGTATTAGATATTCCCAATACTGTCACATTACAGCAGTTACGTTCTTCTGTTCGTATTGATACTCAACTCGAAGCCAAAGTTAAAATCGATGGGGTTTACTGGAAAACGACTATGACTAACCTCTCTGTTGATGGAGGCCAACTTGATATTATCAATGGTGAGAAACTCGTCTTAGCTGAAAATAAAGTCATTGAAATTGTTGTGGAGAGGAGTGCAGGGGAAAGTAACATCAAAATTAACGCTACCGTTTGCAATATTAAGCAGCAAGTTGATGGTATATCGTTTGGTGTTAAATTTAATAAAGTGGCCAAAGCACAAGTGATAGAGTTACTTTATCAAGCGTTAATCTGACACTAAACAGTTTTTACCTTTTGACTTTGCTTTGTATAGCGCATCATCGGCACGTTTTAATACAGTGTCCATCGTATCTTCACCAGTCACTTCTGTTATGCCTAAGCTAATGGTAACTTGCTGTTGATTAATGTTTAATAAATCACTGCTATTAGCAACTTTTGAACGTAATTGCTCAGCAATTATTTGACCTTGATTAATATCAGTGTTGATTAAAAGTATTACAAACTCCTCACCACCCCAACGAGCAACAAAATCACTTTTTCTGATATTCTTATTTAATGTTTCAGCCAACGATTTCAGTATTTTATCGCCCACATGATGCCCTTTGGTATCATTAATGTTTTTGAAATTATCAACATCAATAAATACCACAGATAACGGATTGTTATTACGTTCTTTGAATAATAAAAATGCGGTTAATTTTTCATGTAAACTGCGTCTGTTAGGCAATTTAGTTAGCTCGTCTATACTGGCCAATCGGTCTAGTTTTAGGTGAGTTTTTTTAACATAAAG
>Ga0209292_1000704_pt1 | contig 42864 bp, 34 predicted proteins | sample GOMGulsemesocosm_2_FD_184634 | JGI IMG/M metagenome (GOLD analysis project Ga0209292, IMG submission 184634) | Methane-oxidizing microbial communities from mesocosms in the Gulf of Mexico - GOM9C Gulf of Mexico (SPAdes) (version 2) | ecosystem: Environmental > Aquatic > Marine > Cold seeps...
TCGCCATTTAAAGTGGTACGCGAGCTGGGTTTAGAACGTCGTGAGACAGTTCGGTCCCTATCTGCCGTGGGCGTTTGAGAATTGAAGAGGGCTGCTCCTAGTACGAGAGGACCGGAGTGGACGAACCGCTGGTGTTCGGGTTGTTATGCCAATAGCATTGCCCGGTAGCTACGTTCGGAACTGATAACCGCTGAAAGCATCTAAGCGGGAAGCAGGCTTTGAGATGAGTTCTCACTGGAGCTTTAAGCTCCCTAAAGGGTCGTTGGAGACTACAACGTTGATAGGTCAGGTGTGTAAGGACTGCGAGGTCTTGAGCTAACTGATACTAATTGCCCGTGAGGCTTAACCATACAACACCTAAGTGGTTTTGTATGAAGACTGACATAAGATGGTAAAACATCCGTCGAACACGCCATCCATGGCTACGTTCGACACTAGTGCATCCATGCACGTCGCGCACGAGAATGAATTGAATAAGAAAACTTTTGTTTATATCAGAATTCCAAGATTGATTAATTAGGCAAATGCCTGGTTAATAACAAGTTTTGTCTAGCGACAATAGCACTGTGGCACCACCTGATCCCATTCCGAACTCAGAAGTGAAACGCAGTAGCGCCGATGGTAGTGTGGGAGTTCCCATGTGAGAGTAGGACATTGCTAGGCGCCTATTAGAGAAGCCCGATTCGAAAGAGTCGGGCTTTTTGCTGTCTGGAATTTTAAAATTTCATATAAATCGAGAAACAAATTGTCTAGCGCCAATGGTCGTGTGAGATCTTTCCTGTGCATCCTACACCCAAGGCATTAGTGCATCCATGCACTCGCGGCATTAATATATCGATGTACAACCCGATGCGAAAGCGTCGGGCTTTTTTATGTTTAGTATTTCTAAAATTTCATGTCAATAGGTAAGCAAAAGAAGTTGCGCCAATTGTCGTGTGATTTAGGTGACAAAGGCCAATGTCAGACTTTTCCTTTGCATCCTATACCCAAGGCATTAAGCATCCTTGCACGTCAGAAGCACGATCCAAATGCGTGATAGTTTTTGCTGTCTGACTTTAAGTAGAAAAGTATTATAATCAGAATACAGATTTACCAAGTAATGCCCAATTGAAAAACAATGCACTCATCATCACCATAATTAATGTACAAATTGAAACAATAATCTTGGGTGAAAACTTGTATTTATCTAAAATATAACCTAATAAAGGCAGTACTTGCATCATATGAGTAGCTATAAAGTGAGGGATACGTAAGTCACCTACTTCACGTGACCAACCAAGAATTGGAACTTTACTATTATTAATAGCTTCACCGACTAAATGAGAAGGTGAGTTTCCCATTGTCATGGCATAAATTAACGTTAACAACGATCCTAATGTTAATCCAAGTATAGAACCAAGGCGTAACCCAGTACTATCCTTTTTACCATATTTCCATATCAAGATACCCAAGACAAAAGACACTAAAATCAAGTTTACCGCTCCTATACCCATGAAGTTAAACATTAATGCTTCAAAAGGTGTATCTAAATTAAAATGAGAATGGTGTCCTCTTGCCGCTTGTATAGTGATGTAACCTTGTTCAAAGATCATTGAGATTACTGACATATAAACAAAAAATGTTAATAACACGCCGGTCCGTTGATTAGGCTTTAGTTGCTGTGCAAGAATAGTTAAGGTGAGAAAATGCATGGCTAAAGCTATGCTAAATTTTATAGGCTTTGACCAAATTGGGTAGTTATTCAGTACTCTGTCATCAAAATAGTAACCCGGTATTAAGACGATCGCTATTGCACATAGGAATAAAAAACTAAACAATAGTACACGAGTTACATAATCGTTATCCAGTCTATTACTTAAGCCAAGAATTAATTTAGGGAACTGCTTATTATTGTTATTGAATAATTTAGCTAGCATATATTTTCTCCTGCCCTTGAATGAAAACCTTTTGAGTAAATAAAACTTTAATCAACATAAATAGCACTAACCCTATTGGTCCAAACATGTATGTTGCAACTAAAATTGGCACCTGAACAAGGCGAGATATACCGATAAAATCAGCTCGTTTTGCGATCCAAGCACCTATAAATAAATCAAAAGCTAGATAGTGCATCCAACCAGCGAGTAATATATAGTCATTCATAAATAGGTTTCGAACATTATCAAGAGAACCAAAACCACCCTCACTGGTTGAATAATGGGATAACATCAAACCACCGTAAAGCAAACCTATAGCTATAGGGATTATATATTTAGGGATATAAAGAAACGCGTTTATACGGGGTAAAAATATCAAGATCATCCAGCCATAGAAAGCCGCTTGCCCAGTCCAATTAAATAATAGGTCTGGCGTTAGTACTGTGTTCATATAGTTTTCCTCATTAAGATATACCTTCACATATTCAGGTAGTTTTTATGTTGATTTAAGTAAATGGGATCATTAGAAAAAGCATTTAGCCGTTAATAGCACTAATAGACCTAAATTTTATGAGTTGTTTTTTGATGTGTTTTTTAAGTTTACTACTGGGGTTATTAACTAATATCTCATTCAGTAATTGCACTGCTTGCCCATTTTTACCTTGGTGCTGATAAATAGTCGCTAACCGGCTCTTTGCCCAAGGAGTTGTACTTAACTTTGGGCCCGATACATTACGATGTAAATAGTGCTCAATTGCCTCTTCACCTAACGTAAGTTTTTTTCCTGATTCAGCCGATATGTAGCCTGTCTTATCCATAGAGAGCCAAATATTAATACGCTCAAAAGGATCAATAGGTCGAAGCTTAGCTATGCCAGAAAAAATCTCAATTGCTTCAATGTCTCGTTCTGTAACGCTCAGTAATAAGCCTAAACCAAAGTTGTATTTTATGCGTTGTGGCTTTAACGCTAAGGCTAAACGTATTTGTTGTTCCGCTTGTTTAAATTCTTCTTCTTGGTAACGAATACGCCCCAGAGCATAATGCCCCGCAGCAACATCTAACCTACCTATTATTTTTGCGTGTTTTTTTGCCAATTTAATACTCCCACCTAAAATACTGGGTGCACTTACATAAAACTTTAATAAGCCTTCATGGGCTAACAACGAGTTTGGGGCTAAAATTACCGCTTGCTCTGCTGCGTTAAGAAAACGGTCAACCAGTGAAAAGGTGCTAAAAATACTCACCGTAGAAAACTGTCCCGAAAGGGTCACCGCTAACCAATAGAAATTGTCTGAATTATCAGCATTCAATTCTATTGCCCGAGTCAAGTATCTTTCTGCTTGTTCAAAGTCACCTTGCAAATAAGCGATCCTTCCAAGGTAATGATGGGCTCGCTCTATGTCTGCATTTGATGAAAGCTCTATTAACAACTGCTTTTTTGCTAGCCCATAGTCATTACTTTGATACGCATTAATTGCGGTATTCATAGAGGCCAAAGCTACGTCTGTATATAAGGAAATGAATAATGCAAAACCTAAAAAACGTCTATATGTATTTATTTTAAGTTGACTAGATTTCCACGGAAAGCTTAATGAACTGACTTGCTTAAACATGATGCTCTGTACTCCTGATGTTTATATTGTTTATTGCTTTATGTAATGATTTAGCGCACTAAATAGCACAGCAAGACTCATTGCTTTAGGAGGGGGATTTAAGCAAATATTGATGGGTAATACGTCTGAATGGTATGAGTTGGACGTGCAATTCGTACGAATCGCACTTATTAATAAAGAAGATTAATTATTTTATCGCTAACTGCTTACGATATTGACTTGGCGTTAGTTGCAGAAATTGTTTAAAAACAGCATTAAAGGTACTTTTGGAAGAGAAACCTGCGCTCATAGCAAGGTCTAGAATTTTGATGTCGCGATCAACTTTAAGCCGCTCACATATGTAATTAATACGATATTCATTAACGAACTGGTAGAAATTTTTTCCTCCATGTTGATTCAACACTTCTGATAAATGATGAGTACTGATATTCACAGCTTCGGCCAAACGAATTAACGTTAACTGATTATCTAAATAGGTTTTATGGGCTTCCATATGTTCCCTGACAACCTTTAATAAACTACTTCTTATACTAGGATCTAATGCACCTGAGTTTTCAGCTGATGAATTGTCGGCAGACAAGTTTCCATTTTTGGTTTGCTTTTCCATAGATGCATCTTTCAAAGTCGAGTCTATGAACTGAGTTAAAAAGTGCTTATTACCATTGTTTCTTTCATCAGCCTTTACCTTTAATTGCTCAATTTTAAATAAATTATGATTACGCCACTGTGCCATAGCAATACTATAGATAAATAACACAATGAGGCAGTCTGATATCTCAGAATAAGTCGCGTTATGTCCAGCGATACTAGAGAACCCTTTAATACTCCAAATAAGCAAATTTAATATTAATAATTTCCACAGCCAAGGGAATACTTCTGGATTATAATTTGATAGCGTATATTCTGCTTGGTTCTGATAACGCCTAACCATCACCATACTAAATCCCAGATATATAAAGGCTTGTAAGGTCAAAATGACTTGAGCAATAATTATTGGGGTCAAGTTTTTAGGACCATTTAATAAGGCATCAAGTTTCACTTCAGCTGGTGATAAGTAGAGTTCAATGTTTAGCAGATAACAAAGTAGAAAGGGTGAAAAGTGCCAAAGGTCTTTAAGTTTCATGGGATGCTCGATGATAGCATGTCGGCAATATAAATATAAAAAAGCACCAAAGCTGGCAGGCAAGAACTTGTGAAGGCCGAGCAAAGGAGAAAGAGCATTCAACTCTTGCTCAAGGTATATAAATGGACCTAAAAAGTATAAACCTAAAAATAGACACCACATTCCCAATATTCTGCTAGCTGTCGATGTGTTAGCTCCAAATATGAGTAATGCCGCAAGTAAAACGCCATTAAATGCTCCTATTACGTGTAAATATTGCATTAACGTCGACATTAATTTACCTCTACAGCATTTAATATAAAACTATTGTCTTTTGTACTAAGTCTTTGGAAAATAATAAAGGAGTAAGGGGGTCTAGTGATATTCATGATGCTCACGATAGGTTATTATTTTTGTTTTCGTCAGTATATGTTAATTAAAATTCTGCAAATCAACAACATAATAAGTTTATACCATACCATGAATTTGTTAAAACGGTGTCTTGTGGAATTCATTAAATGACTAAGTTTTTCTAAAAGTAATCTTTGAGGCCGGAACTATATTTCAAACAAATATTGAGCAACTTAAATATTTCCATTGGCTTAATTAAGATTTACCTGTGACAAATAAAAGTGCATATTTTCAGATAGAAGGTGAAGTTATTTGGGAAACGGGAGAGGTAATTAGTTAATTATATTTTTCATTCATAAACAACCATACGATTCATTAAGTATGGTTGTTTATTGCTCATAACTGGCTATTTTTTCTTTTTACCAAAAGGTTTCTTGGGTTTTCTATCATCAAATTGGTTTTCAGAGAAGCGCGTTAAGCCTTTCTTACCTTTACCGACAGGGGAGCTAGATGATGGCTTTTTACCATAACCTGTTTTAGTCGCTACGGGTTTCTTTCCAAAAGTCGTTTTATTACCTTTCGCGTTATTTTTTCCTTTACCATTATTTTTATAATGCTGCTGTTCTTTCTCGCCACGGGTTTCGTTGGGAACAAGACAACCTGGTTTAGAACCAATAAGCGTCTTTCCTAAGCCCATTTTAGTAAAAGCTTGACGAAGCATCGGCCAATTAGCTGGATCATGATAACGTAAAATGGCTTTATGCAAACGGCGCTGAATAGTGCCCTTGGGTACGACAACAGTATTGCTATTTTTATTTACGTTACGCAATGAGTCTATTTCGGTATGGTAAAGGGTTGTAGCATTGGCTAAAGGTGATGGGTAAAAGTTTTGTACTTGGTCAAGTTTAAAGTCATTACTTTTTAACCAAAGTGCTAAATTCACCATGTCACGGTCTGTAGTTCCTGGATGTGCAGAGATAAAATAAGGAATTAAATACTGTTTTTTACCTGCTAACTTAGAGTAATGGTCAAACATTTCTTTAAATTTATCATAGCTACCCATACCAGGCTTCATCATGCTATTTAAAGGACCTTCTTCTGTGTGCTCAGGTGCTATTTTTAAATACCCGCCCACGTGATGAGTGGCTAACTCTTTGACATATTCTGGATCCTGAATCGCCAAGTCGTATCTAACACCTGATGCGATTAATACTTTTTTAATACCTGGAAGTTTTCTTGCTGCACGGTATAGCTCGATAGTTGGTGTATGATCAGTATCTAAATGACCACATATTGTTGGCCAAACACAAGACGGTTTACGACAGGTCGCTTCTGCTTTTTCGCTTTTACAATTTAGCTGATACATATTTGCGGTTGGACCGCCTAGATCGGATATAACACCGGTAAAACCCGGAACTTTAAGCTGAATATCTTTTATTTCATTCAATATTGATTCTTGCGAACGACTTTGAATAATTCTACCTTCATGTTCTGTAATAGAACAAAAAGTACAACCACCAAAACAACCTCGCATTATATTAACGGAAGTTTTGATCATGTCATATGCTGGAATTTTTGCATTACCGTAGCTAGGGTGGGGTACTCGAGCATAAGGTAAACCGAAAACACCATCCATTTCACTTTCTGTTAATGGTGTTGCTGGCGGATTCAACCAAATAATTCTACTGCCATGACGCTGCACAATAGGTTTAGCAGAAGTAGGGTTTACTTCCTGGTGAAATATACGTGAAGCATGAGCGTACAATACTTTGTTATCACGTACTTGTTCAAACGTAGGCAAATTAATATAGGTGGTTTCCCATGGTTTCTTCTTATCAGCCCAAGATTTATTTCTATGTTTATCTGCTCTATGTGGAGAGAGTTCAATGACTTGAGCGGTCTTAGTAATATCAGTGTCAGTGTTTGCAGAAGCTGCATCCGCCTCAGCACTATTTTCAGAGCAATCAGTAGATGTTATTTCTTGATAGGGACTAATAATAGGATCTATTTTTCCTGGTTTATCAATTGATCTTGAATCAATACCTTTCCAGTTCGGTAACACTTGATTTGCTAAAAAGGCACTACCTCGCACATCTGTGATATTTTTTACTTCTTCACCATTTGCTATACGGTGAGCGATTTCAATTAAAGGACGTTCAGCATTACCGTATACGAGAAGGTCAGCTTTTGAATCAAAAAGTACGGATTGACGAACTTTGTCTGTCCAGTAATCATAATGGGCAATACGGCGTAAGCTCGCTTCTATACCACCAATAATTACTGGTACACCTTTATAAGCTTGCTTACAACGTTGTGTATAAGCAGTTACTGCTCTATCTGGACGTTTGCCACCTTCGTCATTTGGGGTGTAAGCATCGTCATGACGCATTCTGCGTTCAGCAGTATAACGGTTGATCATAGAATCCATATTTCCGGCAGTAACACCAAAAAATAGGTTCGGCTGACCTAACGCCATAAACGCATCTTTTGTATCCCATGCCGGTTGCGCAATAATACCGACACGAAATCCTTGAGATTCCAACATTCTGCCAATTATTGCCATACCAAAGCTTGGATGATCAACATACGCATCACCTGTTACTAAAATAATATCGCAAGAATCCCAACCTAACACATCCATCTCACTGCGAGACATGGGTAAAAACGGCGCTGTTCCATAGCATTCAGCCCAATATTTTGGGTATTCGAACAATGATGTTTTTACTTGTGTGATCATAATTAGCCTAAGATTGTGATAATAAATTTTATTGTCCTCGCTCAATACATGCAGTCTACTTTTGATGTATGAGATAAGGCGCGCGATTATAGCAAATTATGGCTTTAAGTGTAGGCTTAATCGTCTTCGTGGCTTTAATCCCAAGTATAACCTCATTATGACGCGAATTCATGACAGTTGGTCGCATAAGATTACACATTGCAACAAGTTAAATTTACTATTTGATTGTATAAATTAAGTGGGTTAAGTATAACTAGTTAACTGATCTCTACTATCAAAATTCACCATTAAAATAAGTCTCTTACCTATGAAAATAAAAATATTAACGGCTGCGATAAGTTTGTCCTTAGTCGCCTGTGTAACTACGACGGCTGACCAATCAGCTGAAACAGTCTCAAATGATAATTATACCAAGAGTAAATCTGTTTCAATCTTCAAAGAAGTAAAGCTAACTGCTGTCGCTGAAAAAATCACGCCGTTAGTAGAGTCATTATCATCAGATGGAGATATTAAGATCAGTTTAGAGCAAATCATGTCTGATCCTGATTGGATGGGACGTTCACCACAGCGTTGGTATTGGGGAGATGATAATCAAACTATTTTCTATCAACAAAAACGTGAAGATAGCCCTTTAAAAGATTTATACCGTCAAGGCACTTCAAGTAAAGATGCCGAAAAAGTTAAATTAGCTGAGATGCATATTGCCAGCGACATTTATGCATTACGAAATAAGGCTAACACTCATGAAATTTATACTTTCGAAGGTAACGTTTTTGTAAAAGAACTCGCTAATTTGAATGTTCAGCAACTTACCTATACTTCTGCTTATGAACATTCAGCGATGTTTTTAAATAATGGCAATGTTGCTTATCGTGTCGCTAATAAGATTTTTGAACATGATTTATCAAGCAATAGAATTATTGAATTAGCTAATTTGCAATTAAAAGCGGATCCCAAAGATGCAAAAAGCGATGAAAGTTATATTGCCAACGAGCAGAACGACTTAATCGCTTATGTGGCTTTGCAAAAGCGAAATAATAAACTAAGAGAAGATCAAAAAGAAAAGCTAAAAGCACAAAACTCAACACTGACCAAAAGTGATTTTTACTTCGGTGCAGGTAAACGTGTTAACCACGCAAGCTTATCACCCAATGGCGACAAACTTATTGTTAGTATAAGTGATAGTAAATCGAGTCGATCTGATAGCGATATAATGCCAAATTATATTGCAGATGACGGCCATGTAAAATCGAAAAATGTTCGTCATCGTGTTGCTGATAATCGTCAATATAATGATGAACTCTTTTTACTCGATCTAAAGTCAGGTCAAAAATTCCCATTGCCGTACGATGTTTTACCAGGTTCTGATGAAGATGTCTTAGCCAGTGTAAAGGCTGAAAATTTTAAACGTGAAGGTAAGGTCTACGAGTCAACGAAATCTGAACGTAATATTCATGTTATGCAAGCAAATTCACCCATTAAATGGCATGAAAACGGCAAACAAGTTGCTGTTCTTTTAGAGGCTTGGGACAACAAAGACCGCTGGTTAACCACCGTTAATTTAATGGAAAATAAGTTAGAGTCACAGCATCGTTTACACGATGATGCATGGATAAACTGGAGTTTTAATGAGTTTGGTTGGTTGAAAGGGGATCATACGCTTTATTACCTTTCAGAAGAAACGGGATACTCGCACCTTTATAGCAAAAGTCTAAAGGGTAAAGCTAAACAATTAACGCGCGGCCAGTTCGAAATTAGCGATGTGAGCTTAACCCAAGACAAATCACGGTTTGTGTTTAAAGCCAATAAAAAGCACCCTGGTATTTATGAAATTTATCAGGTAGATATTAAATCAGGTGAGTTTAGTGCTCTAACTGATTTAGGCGGCATGAATGATTATTCATTAAGCCCTGATGACTCAACGCTTTTAATTGAACATTCTACTGTAGTTATGCCTCCCGAGTTATACGTACAATCGCTTAATGATGATGCGACAGCTATACGTTTAACGCATACTGTTTCTGAAAAGTTTTTAGGTATGCCATGGACTGCGCCAAGTGTGGTTGCTGTGCCTTCTTCATATCAAGATGAGCCTGTTTATTCTCGTGTTTATTTACCAGAAAACTTTGATAAAACCCGTGAAAAAAATCGTGCAGTTATGTTTAGTCACGGTGCCGGATATTTACAAAACTCACACTTGGGATGGTCAGGATATTTTCGAGAGTACATGTTCCATAGTATGCTCGTTCAACAAGGTTATGTTGTTATAGATATGGATTATCGCGCTTCTGCAGGTTATGGGCGTGACTGGCGTACCGCTATTTATCGTCATATGGGGAAGCCTGAAGTACAAGATATGAGTGATGGCGTTAACTGGTTAGTTGAAAATGCCAATGTTGATCGTAAGCGAATTGGTACTTATGGTGGTTCTTATGGTGGGTTCTTAACATTAATGTCAATGTTTACTCAGCCTGATTTGTTTCAGTCTGGCTCAGCACTGCGCTTAGTGTCTGACTGGGCGTATTATAATCACGGATATACTTCGAACATTTTGAATACCCCAGGAGATGATGCCATCGCTTATGAGAGAAGTTCACCGATTTATTTTGCTGAAGGTCTAGAGAAGCCATTATTGATTAATGCACCTATGGTTGACGATAATGTATTTTTCCAAGATACCGTGCGTCTCGTTCAACGTTTAATAGAGTTAGAGAAACAAGATTTTGAAACGGCTATTTATCCAGTAGAGCCCCATGGTTTTGTACAACCAAGTTCTTGGTTAAATGAATATCGCCGTATTTATAAGTTGTTTGAAAACACGTTATAGGCCGATTTTTACAATGAATACGTAGTAAATAGAAGGGGTTACCTATCTTTAGTTTAAGAAAGGTAACCTTTTTTATTTGCTATCAAAAGAGTCTTTCGAGACAGTTGACTTTATTATAAATAAAAGAATCACCGCAATTACACCACCAACAGCGCCCCATAAATGGGCATTTATTGCGACTTTTGCTCCTATTAGAACTGCCACGTCTTCGCTAGCGCCATAATATTGCTCGTGCGCTATTTTTAATATCACCCCCAGCAGTAATAAATAACCTGTTCGTTCTTTTGCTTTAATATCTTCAATAGCTCCCCAAATAAAAATCCCATGCAAAACACCTGATAAACCAACGTATTGTTCGATGTCTGGTGAAAACGAATGTATGCCAATAGAGGTAGTTATCGCGCTCATCATAAACACAAAGAGATAACTTTTTATGGTATAAAACTGCCCGTGTAAAGCCCACAACATAACAACAGCTGCGGCATTCAACAGGAAATGAAAGCCATTGGTATGAAAGAAATGACTACTGAAAATACGCCAAACTTCGCCTTGCATCAGTAAAGTTCGTTGATAAACTAAAAGTTCACTTAAGCTGTTGTCAAATACAAATGAAATCAGTGAAATAAGTAAAACAATCAAAGGTACGGATAGTTGTTGAGGAGTCATAGGAAATGAAGAAAACGAAAATTTCATGAAATGTGCTTATAAACAAAGAGTAAAAAGGTACTTTACTGTATTTGAGTTGTTTTTTATATTGAAAATATTCTTAACGTTTAATAACGAACAGCGTAAACTATTTATCTGATAATTATATAACTAAGTAAAAGTTGATGACCCGAGCATATTGCTTAAAATGTGAACGTCCTGAAAAATCCTGCATATGCCATTTAGTCACATCAGTTGATAACGATATTCATGTGGTGATTTTACAACATCCATTAGAAGTAAAACAAAGTAAGGGTAGTGTCACTTTATTACATCAATCATTAAAAAGTAGCCAAGTTATTGTCGGTGAAAATTTTAAAGATAATCTTGAAGTACAATTATTACTTAAAGAATTTGATCAACAATGTGCCGTTTTATACCCTTGTGATGATGCATTAGTCTTACGCGAAGACAATAGTGATATTAAACCACCTAAGTGCCTGTTTATTTTAGACGGTACATGGAAGAAAGCTTATAAAATGTTTATGAGTAATATTTGGCTGCAACAACTTCCACATTTTACTTTAGCTAATGATATTGTTGGACAGTATCAAATTAGAAAAACGACAAAGAAAAATGCACTATCATCGTTAGAAGCCTGTTGTTATGCACTGAGTGCATTAGAACATCAGCACAGTGGAGCCAATAGATATCAGCCATTATTAGTGTCTTTTGTAGCATTTAACCATTTTCAGTTATCGTTTAAGCCAAATTAAATCGTGTATTTTTAAGGAAATCTATGTCTCTATTTCAACTCTCTCAGCGTATAAGTTTGATAACGTTATCGCTTGCACTTACATTTTCTATTCAAGCAGAGATCATAAATAAACAAGAAGACCGTGAACCAGAAGCGGCTACAGGTGTTATCCAAAAACAGGCAGTAACATCGAAAGAATTTATGATCGCGGCGGCTAATCCTTATGCGAGTGAAGCCGGTTTTAACATATTAAAAAAAGGGGGCAGTGCAATTGATGCAGTAATTGCAGTACAACTTGTACTTACCTTGGTTGAACCTCAGTCTTCGGGCATCGGAGGAGGCGCTTTTATCTTGCATTGGGATAAAAAGCAAAAGTTTCTTACAACTTTTGATGGTCGAGAAACAGCGCCTAAAGCGGCAACATCTGAACTATTTCTTGATGAAAATGGCAATTCTATCTCTTGGATAAAAGCAGTGGTTGGCGGTCGTTCTGTTGGGGTTCCCGGCGTATTATCCGCACTTAAGAAAGCACATGAACAGTATGGAAAACTCGCTTGGTCGGAATTATTTGTTGATGCGATAGCACTGGCAGAGCAGGGATTCATTGTTTCTCCGCGATTAGAGAAACTTGTAGGAATGCAATTTAATCCAGGTATTAGTCAACTACCTGAAATTAAGAAATACTTTTTCCCTAATAATGTCGCCATAAAAGCGGGGGATCGTTTAAAAAATAAAAAGCTTGCTGCGGTTTATCGCAGCCTAGCAAAAGAGGGATTAAAGCCATTTTACCATGGTTGGATAGCTAAAAAAATTATTGATGCCGTGCAGAATTCTACTATAGCGCCAGGAAAACTCACACTACAAGATTTAGCACATTATAAGCCGAAGCAACGACCTGCGGTTTGTGGTGCTTATCGAGATTATAATGTGTGTGGTATGGCTCCACCAAGTTCTGGCGGTGTTGCAGTAATTCAACTTCTTGGTCAGCTTGAGCCATACAATTTAGCCGAAAAAGACGTGGCAAGTATAGATACAGTGCATTTGTTTACACAAAGTTCGCGTTTAGCGTTTGCTGATCGTAACAGATACATTGCTGATGATGATTTTGTGAGTGTACCTGTGGAAGGGCTTATCTCTTCGAAATATTTAGCAGAACGATCAAAACTCATTAATATCCACCGAGATATGGGAAAGGCTGAAGCCGGTCATCCACAAGGTGCCTTAGCTCAAGCAGATGACCTTGCTTTGGAGTTACCTTCAACAAGTCATATTTCTATTGTTGATAAACAAGGAAATGCGATATCAATGACCACCAGTGTTGAAATGGCTTTTGGTTCAGCTGTTATGGTGGAAGGGTTTATTTTGAATAATCAATTAACTGATTTTTCATTAGCGCCGAAGGTTAACGGGAAATGGGTGGCTAATCGTCTTGAGCCTTTGAAGCGACCAAGAAGTTCTATGGCACCTACTATGGTCTTTAATGCTGATAACTCATTAAAGCTTGTTGTGGGCTCCCCTGGTGGTAGTCGTATCATTAACTATGTTGCACAAGCTATTATTGGTGTTATTGATTGGGAACTAGATCCACAATCGGCGATAAATTTACCGAAAGTTACTAATCGAAACCGTGTAACAACGCTAGAAAAGGGCACTAATATTGCCTTACTGAAAACAGCGTTAGAAGCAAAGGGTCATAAAGTTATTATAAGAGATTTAAATAGTGGTATTCATGCTATTGAAATTACAGATGAAGGGCTTATCGGCGGAGCAGATCCACGAAGAGAAGGTAAAGTGTTAGGTTTGTAATTTGTTGTTTGACCTATCCTGTTGTCGGATAGGTCAAAAGCTAGATAGGTCACTTAAATCTAGAAAGGATCTTTTAATATCTTATCAATCACCCAATCACCATCTATCTGAATCAGCGATAAACGCTTAACGTCTTTTACTCGGTTATCATCATAAATACCATCAAAATAAACAGTAATAATTGCTGCACCTTTGAATTGTTCACGGATTTTAACACCGCTGTCATCTGGTGAGGCAACAACACTATCGTAAGACATATTAAATAAGTGTCTAGCAACCGCTTTCGGTGACTTGTAATGCAATATGATTCGGGATAACTGTGGGCTACAAACTTTAGCTGCTTTTTTTACATCTTTTTCGTTGTAAATAGCATTAAAAAAGGCCACTGAAACATCTTCCGGGCTTTCAGAGGTCTTAATATCTCCATTTCCATCGTCACCACATGCCGTAAGTAAAAGAGTTAATGAGATTATTATTAATTTTAAATAGTTCATAAATTATAAATATTTGATGTCTAAGTATCTTTATATACTACCTTAAATTTTTCATGGGTTAGTATTAAATGTTAAAAAACTTAAATATTATTGAAATTCAATATAATAAACCCAACATATAAGCTATTAACGAATCAGAAGGAGTAGCAATTGCAAAATATCATATTGAACATTATTTTGTTCATCAGCTCTTTATTATCCGTTAATGCTGTTATCTCAGTTCCTTTAGTATCGGTGATTAACACCGATACTCAACAAGTAGAATACATAGAGAATAATGCTAAACCCCCTTCACTGATATTGCAAAAAACTAGTGAAGTTCAGCTCTGTGAATCATTAAGTTCTCTAAATATCAATCGAAGGTATTTATACGCGGATTGGTTTAATAACGCTTTTGATTTACATCAATACTCCCTCATACTTGTCGAGACACTGATAAGTAGGCAAAAATATATAATTCAAAAACAAACATTTCAAAATACTGTTGTAGCTTTTCATCAACAATTCATTAAAACGCTTTTTCTAGTTGAAAGCGAAAACCTCAACGCTTAACCGATTATTTTAATAAATAGACGTTTAATCACCTTGCTGATTGAACCTTTTATAATCATCGATTGAGTGTTTTATGGAAAATTTCTTTACCTATAATTTATATTTGGCGTTAGCGCCATGGTTAGTTTTTGCGGTGCTGTCACTATTAGCGATAATAATGATGAAACTTGCCAAAAAGCGACGTGGTATCGCCATTGCCTTTGCTGTATTCGTTCAAGTGCTTTTGCCTGATCCGCTTGTAGAAAAGACTATTACTATGCTGGTGTCTGAAAAAAGAGTCATTAAAAAACAGCAAGACCAAGATGGAGGAGTAAAGGGATTAATAAAAAAACGAGTAAAGAAGGCTGAATAGAGGCCTAAATAAAAATGCCAGACGAGAATGTTCTGGCATTTTTTAAATAATATAATTTATAAGGAGCGCGTTGATGATTTATTTAATAACATCAAAATTTCTTTTTTATTTTTTAATGTTTTTATATCATTGAATAACTGCTCTGCCTCTGGATATTGCAATCTTAAATAGCGTAACCATTGTTTTAATCGACTAGAGAAATAAAAACTTTTATCGCCAATTAATTCAAGTTCACTGTATTTTTTTAACAGAATACATAGCTGGTGCCAAGGCATAGGTTGTTGATTGCTTTTAATCACAGCTTCCAAATTTGGTAGAGCAAGCGCGCCACGGCCTAACATCAAGTTGGGGGTATGGCTTTCTTCAATACAACGATGAGCGTCTGCTAAATTCCAAATCTCACCATTGGCGAAGATTTCTATTGGATATTTTTTTACTATATCTGCGATGAAATGCCAATAGGCGGGAGGACGGTAGCCATCAGCTTTTGTTCTGGCGTGAATCGTGAGTTGATCAGCTTTGCCAGATGTTATAGCGCTTACTATTTCATCTAACAAAGAAGCGTCATCAAAACCTAAACGAATTTTCGCTGAAAGTACGACATCTTTCCCAAGCGCTTCTTTTACAGCGAGCACTATTTTATAGATATCTTCGGGGGTTTTAAGTAATGCTGCACCACCGCGATTTTTATTCACCGTTTTGGCAGGACAACCAAAATTTATATCTAAACCATGTGAACCAAGCTCTATAGCCCTAACAGCATTTTCAGCCATCCAGTTTGGCTCTTGGCCAAGTAACTGCATTCGTAGAGGAGTTCCTGATTGTGTGTAACCTTGCTGCTCTAGCTCAGGGCACACTTTATAAAAGCACCGTTCGGGCAAAAGTTGGTCAACAATACGGAGAAATTCGGTGATACAAAAATCGTAATTATTTAATGAGGTTAATAAGTGACGCATCAAAGCATCGGCAACCCCTTCCATCGGAGCTAAAACTACTTTTTTTACTTGAGTATTCATATGTCTAAGGTTAACCTGAAAAGTGAGGGATAAGTTTACTCTATAAAGAACAAAAAATTTTCAACATTATTGAAATTTATTTACTGCATCGAAGGTCTTTGTTCTTAGCTTACATATGTAGTGCCAAAATTATAAAATTAAAGGAAAACATAATGAAACTTTTGAAAAAATCATCGATGACAGCTCTATTAGGTTTATTTGCTTTATCTCTTGCTGTATCGGCACCTGTAAAAGCAGAAACCAATCCTTTTGAAACTAAAAGCATAGTAACTATTGTAACTGAAGAAGCTAACGGAAAATGTGGCGAAGGAAAAGCTGACGCAAAAGGTAAATGTGGCGAAGGTAAAAAGGCTAAAAAAGGTAAGTGCGGCGAAGGTAAATGCGGCGAAAGTAAAAAAGCCAAAAAAGGTAAGTGCGGCGAAGGTAAATGTGGTGAAAGTAAAAAAGCCAAAAAAGGTAAGTGCGGAGAAGGTAAATGTGGCGAAGGTAAAAAAGCCAAAAAAGGTAAATGTGGCGAGAACAAAGCTAAAGCTAAAAAGTGCGGCGGTTAATTTCACGTAGTTAATTGATTACTAATAAATTTAGTTATCAATATTTTTATATAAAGCTATTTTAATCTCGGATTAAAGTAGCTTTTTAGTTTTATATGCTTTCTAAAGCGAAGAATAAGAAAATTCCGTCCAACAAGTTTTCACCCGTACTGTGCATTATAATTTATCTGAAAGTAGTTTGTTTTCCAGTTAATGTATTTTTTCCAAGACTAATGTAACGAAAAAACAGATAATACTCATAATTAATCACAGTTCGCCGAAAGGCAGGCACTAAAACCTTTTAAACTCTTTGGTTTTAGCGCATAACACCGGAAAATATTTCATGGAAATCAAAGTTAATTATCTCGACAATCTTAGAATAGAAGCTAAGTTTGATGATTTTTCTGTCATCGCTGATCAACCGATCCGCTATAAAGGTGACGGTTCTGCTCCCGGACCTTTTGATTATTTTTTAGCGTCATCAGCACTTTGCGCAGCGTACTTTGTTAAGGTTTATTGTAATTCACGTGATATTCCTACTGAAAATATTCGCTTGTCTCAGAACAATATTGTTGATCCTGAAGATCGTTATAATCAAATTTTTCAAATTCAAGTAGAGTTACCTGAAAGTATCTCTGAGAAAGATCGCAAAGGTATCGTACGTTCAATCGATCGCTGTACCGTTAAAAAAGTGGTGCAAAGTGGCCCTGAGTTTAAAGTAGAAATTGTAGAAAGCCTTGAAGAAGATGCACAAGCCATGCTTATGGCTAAGTCAGACGGTAGTGAAAATACCTACATTTTAGGTAAAGATTTACCCCTTGAACAAACAATCGCTGATATGACAGGTCTATTGTCTGATTTAGGGATGAAAATTGAAATTTCTTCTTGGCGCAATATTGTTCCTAACGTTTGGTCGCTTCATATTCGTGATGCAGCATCGCCCATGTGTTTTACCAATGGTAAAGGATCGACTAAAGAAAGTGCGCTTTGTTCTGCTCTTGGTGAATTTATTGAGCGACTTAACTGCAATTTCTTTTATAACGACCAGTTTTTTGGTACTGACATTGCTACCAGTGATTTCGTGCATTACCCAAATGAAAAATGGTTTGTTCCCGGTGAGAATGATGAACTGCCAAGTGATATTTTAGATGATTACTGTTTAGGTATATATAACCCAGATGACGAACTACGTGGCTCAAACCTTATTGATACCAATTCAGGTATGATTGAACGAGGTATTTGTTCAATTCCTTATGTTCGTCATTCTGATGGTGAAACTGTATATTTCCCTTCAAATTTAATTGAAAACCTATTTTTAAGTAATGGCATGAGTGCAGGTAATAACTTACCAGAAGCACAAGTACAATGTTTGTCAGAAATATTCGAACGGGCCGTTAAGAAGCAAATTATTGCCGAAGAAATTGTTTTACCTGACGTGCCTAAAGATGTGATTGCTAAATACCCAAGTATCCTCGCTGGCATTGAAGGGCTAGAAGCACAGGGCTTTCCTGTTGTTGTTAAAGATGCTTCGTTAGGCGGCCAATTTCCTGTCATGTGTGTAACACTAATGAACCCTAAAACGGGTGGTGTTTTTGCCTCATTTGGTGCTCATCCTAGTTTTGAAGTTGCCCTTGAAAGAAGCTTAACTGAATTATTGCAGGGCAGAAGCTTTGAAGGTTTGAACGATGTGCCTAAGCCTACGTTTAATAGTATGGCCGTAACAGAACCTGAAAATTTTGTTGACCATTTTATTGATTCAACAGGTGTTGTTTCTTGGCGTTTCTTTAGTAATAAGCATGATTATGAATTTTGTGAATGGGATTTTTCTGGTACCAATGAAGAAGAAAATGACCTGCTAATGAGCATTTTGAAAGACCTTGGCAAAGAAGTTTATACTGCAAAGTTTGATCAACTTGGTGCTACAGCCTGTCGTATTTTAGTACCTGACTATTCAGAAGTGTATCCGGTTGAAGATCTCATTTGGGACAACACCAATAAATCTTTAGATTACCGTGAAGATATTTTAAACCTTCATCGTTTAAGTGAAGAAGCTTTAATTGCCTTGGTTGAACGTTTAGAAGACAGCCAGCAAGATAACTACATAGATATTAAAACGTTAATTGGTATAGAATTTGATGAAAATACCGTTTGGGGGCAGTTAACTATTCTTGAGTTAAAGATCTTGAGTTACCTCGCGTTAGGCGCTTTAGAAGACGCTATTGAGTTAGTTGGCGAATTCTTACAATACAATGACAATACCGTTGAACGCGGTTTGTTTTATCAAGCAATTCATGCAGTACTTGAAGTTACCCTCGACGAAGAAATGGAACTCGAAGACTTTATGGCTAACTTCAACAGAATGTTTGGTGAAGAAAATATGAAGCAAGTTGTTGGTTCAGTCTTTGGCGAAGTTAGGTTCTACGGTTTAACGCCAACAAGCATGAAGCTTGAAGGTTTAGATAAACATTTAAGGTTGATTGAAAGCTATAAGAAGTTGCATCAAGCTCGCAAGATAGCTGCCGAAAAATAGATAAAACGTCTAGTCAGAAAAGCCAATGTTTATTATGAACATTGGCTTTTTTTGTTTTAGTCTCAACCGTTATTTATGATCTTATAAATAACTAATTTAGTACGGTTATTTTTTTGCTAATGATAACGTTTCGTTTGAAAATAAAGATACGCTCATTTGTTGAGGTGACAGCTTAACGACTTGTCTACTTGCATTTTGTTTTTTCGTCGCCGTTAGCTCTATTATTTGCTCAGCAGGAGATGTGCCAAAAAGGTCTACTTCAAATTGAAGATCATTGTTGGGAGAAACTAACGTATAACGTCCCATTATAATTAGCTGTGATGATGGCGTTTGAAGGGCATGATGCGAAGTAACAGGTGCTAACATCATACCTTGCAGAGCAATTTTTTTGCCTTTTTCACTCAGTGTTATTTTTTCATGCACAGTGCTGGCGATACTCTCACGGTGAAGCGAAAATTCTTCGGCAGATAACTTACCGTCATTATCATTATCAATACTTTTAAATGCAGTAACGGGTAATGAAATCACCATGAAAACACCATCATCGACAATATTTAATGAGCCATGTTGAGCAACCATAACATGTGCAAAGGATCCCGAAGAAAAGGTGAGGATCACTAATATTAAAACAGAGGTACAAATCACGCTTTGTAGGTATTTCATCAGTTCATTTTCCTAAAATAGTAGGTATTAATTAAATTGATATTTGAATGACTCAATTAATAATGACTCGGTTTAAAAAATAAGAGTCATTATTATTATTCGAAATGGAACTCTTGCTAGTACTTGAATGAGCAATTGTTTTCCATGATAAATATTAAGGTTGTGGTATTTCTAACGTTTACTCTAACTCACCTTTTACACAACGTTGAAAATAAGGATATGTATCTGTCGCATAATAATGGTAAATACCTTCAGGGAATTCAGGCGTTACGCCAACACGGCCGTTACATTCATCTAAATCACCAGAGCCTGCAACATACTCCCAATCTTGAGCAAAAGTACCTAATTCATAGATAGATGTAGATGGTCTAGAGCTACTTACATCCCCCACTAGTTGGTAACTCCCTGTCATTGATACAAGTGCAGATGTTGAATCACTTGCAATGCTATAACCATAACGTGCATAAATAGGAAAACCATCAGCAGCCCAGCCAATAATCGTCATGGTAGCGTTATTTCCACCTTGTTTAGTAATAAATCCCTCAGGCATTCCGTGGTAATGATATGAACCACCAGGCTGAACATGTGCGTTATTATCATCGGTACCAAAATTAAAGCTTGATTGACCTAACGCTTCGATACTCCAGCCACCGCTGTTATCTATTAAGCTACAGTTATTTCCCGAATCGTCACAACTTCCGGCGGTACTTGCGTCTATTTTTACACCATTCAGTACATAACCTACTGGACCTGTAGGACCACGTAACGTTGTAGCGCTTGTTGTCTCAACAGGTAATAAAGTATAACCTTCATCAACCGTTTGTTCGGCAATGGTGTTTGGGTTATTACTGTTTGGGAACTCGCCTACCTCATGATCTGGAATTCCATTAGCATTTAATGCGCGTTCGCCATCTGTACAACTCCATTGTGATATGCTGTCATCAAGCACATAAATTGAATCATTGTATTCGTTATAATTGTAATCACACAAAACACCTACTGTAGAGCCTGTAACAACTTCTGAAACGGTAATTTCAACACTATCAACGTCACTGTTCAAAAAACTGTCGTCAACCGTTAGGTTTATCATATAGCTGCCAACAACATCCGCAGTGAACGAAGGTGAAACAGCAGTTTCGCTAGATAAAATTGCAAGGCTTCCGTTGGGTATTGAAGAAAAGCTCCATGAATAACTGATTTCAATGTCGTCAGCATCACTACTAAGCTCGCCGGTAAGTATGACAGTGTCATTGATAAATACGGTTTGATCACTACCTGCATTGGCGATTGGCGCCGTATTGTCTGATGATACGTTTTTAATGAAAATATCGATAGTGTCGCTAGCGGTGTTACCATCGTTATCAGTTACAGTAAGTGTGAAAGTTAATGTTTCATCTTCCGATATTGTTGGAGCTGTGAACGATGCATTAACCCTTGCATTGTCAGTAATGGTTACAGAAGAACCACTATTTTGCTGCCATAGATAACTGGTGACGCTACCATCTGAGTCACTAGCCGTACCTGACAAATTAACGAGGGATTCTTCATATACAGTTTGTTCAACTCCAGCATCAACGATGGGATTAATATTTACAGTATCGATGGTCGTGCTACTATCACTATTGCTCCCACCACAAGCGGCTAACGAACCGATTAATGATAAACTTAATAATATAGAGGGCGTCTTAGTAAATGAGTCAATTATCTTTTTCATCGTGAGTTTCCTATTAAGGATTTTTCGTTTCTGAGAATGAAATAAATATTCATGAAATATATACAAGATAAACAAAACTCATTATCTAATTTCGCATGAAAATTTATCCACTAAAATATTAAATACCTCATATTAGGCCGTGGTATTTATGATTGAATCCGACTCTTCAATATCAAATTTTTCAAACACTTGTGTCAATATTGACTGTTTGTCTTCATCACTAAGGCTATCGCCATTACTTGCCGCTAATTTTTCTTTTAGCAGCTCAGCTAAATATTCAACCATTGACGATATTTCGTCGGAACTTTGCTTGGGCGGAGGAGGTGGTCTGCTGCCTTCTTCCGAACTATTGGCGAGTTCACCAATAGTTTTAGCATCAAAACCTGCTTCCGATACGGCTTTTTCAAGTGCTAATCCGGGCTGAATTCCAGCTTCAGAAAACGCTGCCACAATACTTAACGCATCAGCTTCAGATAGGTTATCTACATCAAACTCAGACAAAGTGTCAGATATGACTGATTGTTGAACGCCCGTTAAACTTTGTTCTGTTCTTGGAGGTGGGGGCATGGACGCACCAGAATTAATTGAGTTAATCATTATTTTCTTCCTTTTTTTTTAGGTGGTTTGTGACTCATGAACTCTTTTTTAGTGATAACGCCATTGCCGTCTTTGTCTATTTTAGAAAAAATTTTCTGATGGCCTTCTCTAGGTGCTTTTTGTGACGAAAATTCATCGATATCAATATCTCCATCGCCATTGATATCGATAGCTGAAAATAATGGACGAGGTGGTGAGTCTTTGTGAGAATTTTTTGCGTTTACCTGAGAAAATCCGGTACATAATAATGTAACCGCTATTATCGTCTTTGAACTCGTGTTCATATGTAATTCCTGTTGATTACCTTTATTCATAAACAAGGTTAACAACAGAAATTGCAAATAATGTGCAAATAAAAAGGAAGATGAAATTGATGAATTGGTTGATATTTATTGAAACGGAAACTAATTATAAAACCAAGAGCTTGTGCAAATCAGAACAGAGTTGTTAATAGCAAATAAAAATCTCGAGTATTTATCATTTCATGACAACTTAACTCAATTATATAATCGTTATTATTTTATGGCGACATTAGAGGATCATTTTAATTATGTGATCCGTAAATAAAACATTTCAGCTATTTTGATGTTAGCTCTCGATTATTTAAAAAAATCAATGACGAAGATGGCCATAGTGGTGGCGACAAAAACTACAGCAATTTTCTGCTATTTTATCTAACCCACTAAGTGCTGGCGATATTGCCGCTAGATGGTGTGGTGAGGAGTTTATCGTTTTATTACCTAAAGTTAATCAAGAACAATCGATGGCTTTGGCCAAAAGATTATTACAAGCCGTTAATACTTATGATTTTGAGTATAATATCCGTGTAACTATTAGTATTGGGATATCGCAATATAAGAAAAATGACAATATAGAGTTGTGGATAGAACGATCAGATAGAGCACTTTATCAAGCAAAGATTGAAGGTCGAAACTGTTTTGATGTGTCAACTTGAACAATGATGACCGACATTTCACTTATCGATGGTTGGTGTTTTTTTATCGATAAACGATACTTTTCGCTTGTTTTGTTTTTGTTTTAGCGTATGTTAGTTTCTCTCCTTAACTATTTAGTTGAAGGGCATTGTTAATCACTTTAATAAGGTCATTTAAAATGTACAAGAATTTGTTTTTGGTTTTAAGTATTTCTGCGTTAGTAGGCTGTAGTGGTCACCTTCGAGAGAGCTCTTTTATTACGCAAGACGACGTTATTTTAGAATATCAAGATCTTGCACTAAGTAAATGGCAGACGTCTTTTCCTCAACATAAGTTAAAGCAATTAAGTTTAGTTACTGAAAGTGACAATGTGACATTAAAAGGACTATTTCTCGATTCCCCAACATCACAAGATGTTATTTTTTACATTCAAGGAAATGGTATGAGAGTTTCAGAAGGGGGAATTTATGCTCTTAAAGCCTTAGTTAAACTTGGAAAAGATATTGTGATTTTTGATCGCAGAGGTTTAGGAGCGAGTAGCGGTAATGCAACAATTTCGAACTTAGCTGATGACTCAATAGAGCAGTATCGATTTATTCAAAATACACTAAAAGCAAAATCTATCATTGTTCATGGATATTCTCTAGGAAGTTTCATCGCAGGACATCTTGCTAAAAATGAAACAGTTGATGCGCTTGTTTTACAAGGTTCAGCCACCAACGTTGATGACTGGATTGACAAAAAAACACCTTGGTATACCAAACCTTTTCTAACCATTGAGATTGATGATGTATTCCACACTATTGATAATGAAGTGGTTGTCTCAAACTTTTATAGTGGCCCTTTATTAGTTATTGGAGCTGAGAATGACCAGCAAGTGCCAGTGGAGTTATCGAGCGCACTTTATAACGCAAGTATCTCAGAAAATAAAAAGTTGGTGATTGTGGAAGGGGCCGATCATGGTTCTATGCTTGATGAGCCTAAAGAAATAGCACTTTATAAACAATTTATTGATTCCATAAAGTAGTAATAAATAATTATTTAATTTTTAGTAAAAGTTATAAAATTGATTACTTTTAGCTTTCAAATAATTATTAATAAATTGGAAATCTGCTTCTGCCCGGAGTTTAAAAAAACAAAATGTCACTCATTTAATAAGTTAACCTTACATATGTAGATCAACTTAATTCGGGCATATTATTTATTTTAGATACTTAAAGAAAATTTTATTTGAAGAGAATTGTTTATCAATATATATCAACCTATTTGTTTTAATTCTTTCGTATATTTATGATTGCTATGAACATAATGTGTAGCACCTTCTTCAATCATTTTTTTTGTTTTTTCATCGAGTTGCTTGATTACTTTTGCTGGAGAGCCTAAAACTAAACTACCGTCAGGAATAACCATGTTTTCTGTTACCAAAGCATTGGCGCCCACTAAGCAGTTATTGCCAATTTTAGCACCATTTAGCACCACAGCATTTATACCCACTAAGCTGCCTTCACCAATAGAGCAGCCATGTAACATTACCTTATGACCAATTGTTACGTTTTCTGCAACATTTATAGGAAAGCCTTCATCAACATGTAAAACACATCCGTCCTGAATATTCGAATTTCTCCCTATTTTGACTTGTGCTAAATCCGCTCTTATCACCACATTGAACCAAATGCTGCTATTCTCTGCTAGTTCTACATTCCCGATTACACTAGCGTTTGGTGCTATAAAACAACTTTTTGAAATTTTTGGAGAAAGTTCACCTAACTGATAAATCATCTGTTACTGCCTGAATATTTATATATTGATTTAATGTAACCAATTACCCGTTAACTTTCATTAAGTTTATCTCGCCTTTCTCGGCCAAAAAATCACCTTAATTCTCTATCTATAATAACTGAGTAAAAACATTTATTTACTCGTGATTGGTCTAATTATGAAGATGTCTACTACTAGAGTTTAAATAATACATATTTCAAGAAATTCATATCTACCCGTTATCACTAGCTTTCAGCGACAAAGAGTGATAATTAAATCATTATAAAAATTATTTATAGCATGCTACCTTGTAACGCAAGGTAGCATGCTATATAGTTTCTGTTATGAAAGCTAAAAATACTATCTCGCAAATGCGACGCGGCATATTGGAATTCTGCATTATCAGCTTATTATCTGACGATGAGGTTTACACTGCAGAACTGATTGACCGCCTAAAAGCAGCGAACCTTCTGGTGACAGACGGAACGCTATATCCATTATTAAGCCGCCTACAGAAATCCGATATTCTGCAGTATCGCTGGGTAGAGTCGGAATCAGGGCCACCTCGAAAATATTATTCGTTAACTGACGAAGGACGAGAAGTGTTAGCTGAACTTGACCTTTCTTGGCTTGATATTAATGGCTCTGTAGAACAAATTCGAAGAGGTAATAAAAGTGAATAAAGTGATCAGTATAGAAATTGCTAAGCAAGTTTTTTGGATAGAAGAGCAGGGCTTTGCTGTGCTGCAAACCTACCTTGAAAAATTGAAACTACAATTGGCGGATGAAGAGTGTGGAGATGAAATTTTTGTTGATATCGAATTAAGACTTGCAGAATTATTGTTTGAACTTGATGTGAGAAAAGATCGTGCGGTTACGCTAGTACAGTTAACTGCAATAATAAAACAAATAGGCTTTATTGATAGTGCAGAAGAAGAGGTTGAAGAGGTAACTACCACGCCGAAGATTTATTTAGATAAGCAGAATAATATTGTTGTGGGCGTATGTGCTGGTCTATCAATGCGCTTCGGTATCCCTGATTTTATATTTAGGCTGAGCTTTATTGGTCTTAGCTTCGCATTTGGTTTAGGTGTGTTGTTATACCTAATATTTTGGTTGTCGTTTGATAAAAATAACACTCGTAATCGTGCGTTAGCTGCACAAGGGAAAAGCGCAACGGCCAAGCGTATTGCTGCTGGCGCAGAAGTAGAAATAAAACCCTTTCTGAAATTTCAACGAATTATTTTTCTGCCTTTTACCTTCTTAGGTATATTGATCCATGTAATTGGTCATAGTTTTATTTTTCAAAGAGGTATTTACATTTTTCTCGTCAAAAATATTGTATTACTCCTGTCTATAATACTGCTAGTTTCCATGAGTATGAGTATTGTTGAATTTAATGAAGATCAGATTTACCCGTGGTGGCTTCAATGGATGTTAAGCGCGGCAAGCGTTTATCTGATGGTTTTGCTATCTGTGATATTTATTCGAGAACATTACTTATCAACTCCCTATATTAAAGTGAGTAAAGTGTTAAAGCGAGTCGCCATTATCCCTATCGTGTTAATCAGCGGAAGTGTAGTTTATTTATTAAGCGAAATGACTGATGAAAAAAGTCATTTAATCACGACTAACTACCTGATTAATGATAATACATTTACGCTTTCATTGAATGAAGCACAGAGTACTGATTTACAAGCAAGAAAAGTAAATTTCCATTTAAAAACAACTGCAGAGTTGAGTAATACCGTCAAGGTTTCAGTAACTTATTCAAGTAATGGACGCGGCGAGTCATCGTTAGAGCGTAATATTCAAGCTATCGATTACCAATACAGTATTATCGATAATAGTTTGGTGATGAACCGTTACTTTGAGTTGCTTGAGCAAACGTATAATCGCGGTCAATATGTATCTGTGTTGATAGAAGTACCGCAAAACGTCACACTCATTTCGTCACATAACCTGAGTGTTAAATTACAAGGTAATGAGGTTGAATACGAATTATTAAATAGCAGTAATTCGAAACTGGTCTATGTTACAGCAGCTCAGTATATTCATGAAAAAAATGAAATAAATCAACAGCGCCTCAGTGTCAATGAAAGAAGCGTATTGAAGAAAAAGTTTTGTCAGCAGTTTTATGTTCACGGACATAGGAAATGTTTGTTAAATCTTCGAAAGACTGCTGTTGAGAGTAATAAATTAAAGCAAGAATTTATCGATGAAACCAAAGAAGTAGATGAAATTAAGCAGTATCTTGTGAAAAACAAAGTTATTGCACTTGCAGAGTTAACTCAATTGAATAACTTGATTACGTTTCTTATCAAAAAGTACCCGAATTTGGCAGAGTTACAAACTTATATTCAACACTTGTTGTCCGTTAAAACCAGCTTAGTTACCGAAAAACCAGCCCCTAGCTAAAGCCGATTTAACGAAAATAATTTCATTCACCCATTCAACGGATTGCTTGGTGCTTGCTCAACGATTAAAAGTAAACATCAATAGTAAGTATTAAGCATAAGCACTCTAAGCTAAGCACTAATGGTTAGAGATTAGTGCAAAGCTTTAAGCAATCCTTTCTAACAATAAAATTTCAGCATCCTACCCCTAACCGGACTTGGCGGGATAGTTGTGCCTGAAAAAGGAGATACAGATGTTATCAATTAAAGACTTAACACATACATATGCTAATGGCGTAAAGGCATTAAACAACGTCAACTTAACTATTCCTAAAGGGATGTTTGGTTTACTTGGGCCAAATGGCGCAGGTAAATCTTCATTAATGCGTACCTTGGCGACCTTACAACAACCTACGTCAGGTCGTATTACCTTTGACGAGGATGATGTGCTTGCTGCACCGGATAAACTGCGCCGTAAGTTGGGATATTTGCCACAAGATTTTGGTGTTTATCCACGAGGCACAGCTTATGAATTACTAGATCACCTTGCGATATTAAAAGGTATCACCAATAAAAAGCAGCGTAAAAATGCAGTTGAAGCTTTACTGGTTCAAACAAATCTTTTTGACGTTCGTAAGAAAAATGTGGCCACTTTTTCTGGTGGTATGCGCCAGCGCTTTGGCATTGCGCAAGCTTTGCTGGGGCAACCTCAGCTTATTATTGTTGACGAACCTACGGCAGGCTTAGACCCCGAAGAACGTAATCGTTTCCATAACCTCTTAGCGGACATTGGTGAAGACATAGTGGTGATTTTGTCCACCCATATTGTTGAAGATGTTGCAGATCTTTGTCCCAACATGGCAGTTTTAGCGAAAGGAGAAATAGTTAGTCAAGGTACACCCAAAAATCTCATTGAACAGCTTAAAGGGCTAATTTGGACGAAGACTATTGATAAGAATGAACTTGCCCAATATCAGCAAAATTATAACGTTATTTCAAACCACTTATGCGCTGGCAAGGTTGTGCTTCGTGTCGAATCGGTAACACAACCAAGTGGCTTCGATGAAGTTATTGCCAATTTAGAAGATGTCTACTTCTTAGCCATTAACCGAGGAGTATAATCATGCTGTTTAGCATTGCGCGTTTCGAATTTCGGTACATGTTCTATTCATTACCCACCTTAATCATTAGTTGCGTATTGTTTGGTTTAGCTTTTTTATTTACCGCCAACGGTATTGAATTTCAAGGTACTGCACGCGGGGGGAATGTTTTTATCAACTCTGGCTATATGATTGCCAGTTTCCTAATACTTATGAGTATTTTAACTGTTTTTATTATTCCTAATTATATCGCTGACGCAATACTTAAAGATCGTGAAAATGGCTTTGACGGAATTTTATTTTCTACCCCTATTGCTAAAAAAGATTATATCTTTGGTCGTTTTTTTGGCGGCTTTATTGCGCTTTTTTTTGTTTTGGTTACTGCACCCTTGGGTATGTACCTTGGCACATTTTGGCCATGGGCCGTACCGGATACCTTAACCGCTAATATCGCTAGTCACTATTATACCGCTTTCTTCGGCTATATGTTGCCTTCGGTATTTGCAATGTCTGCATTGATATATGCTGTTGCCGTACTCACTCGAAATATGCTGTATTGTTATTTTACTGCATTAGCTATGGTTATTCTTTTTGTTACAGTAGATGTTTCTAATGCTATCTCTGGGCTATGGGATCCCTTTATGGCTGATGTATTTGATAAGCAAAGCCAATATTGGACAGCTGCAGAGCGAAACAATAATGTACTTGGCTTTAGTGGTGATGTTTTAGCTAATCGCATCATTTGGTTGGTTATTGCGTTAAGCGCGCTTATTCTTGCTTATCGTCTTTTTTCATTCACTAAAACTGCGAAAATAAGTAAAGAAAAACCTGTTAAAGCAGGAGTTGAAGAAAAATTAAAAGCTGCAGTAAACCTTAAAATAACGGTTTCACCAAAATGGACAGTTAAAACTCACTTACAACAGCTGCTATATAGAACAAAATTTGAGATGTTATCAGTATTAAAGAGTGTACCTTTCTTAATACTGATGGGCTTTAGTTTCTTTTTGTTATTCTTAGCCTTAACAGGCAGAGAGACATTATATGATGTTAGTACGTATCCGCTAACTCGTATCTTGCTCAATACAATTATAAATTCTTTAACCGGTGTTTTACTGGTTGTGCTGGCATTTTATAGTGCAGAAATAATTTGGCGTGAAAGAAGCTGTAAATTCAGTGAAATAATTGACGCTATGCCAACTCCAAACTGGGTTTTTGCGGTAAGTAAAATTGCAGCACTTGCTTTGGTAATGCATGCCATTGTCTTACTTGGAATTTTTATCGCGATATCAATACAGGTACTAAGTGGTTATGACGACTTTCAATTGGGTAACTACATCGGTAGAGGACTTATTTACTATACCATTGCTTACGTTTATCTAGCGGTATTGAGTTGTTTATTTCAGGTAATGGCGAGTAATCGCATGTTAGGCATGCTGCTATTTGTGGTATTCATGCTTATATTAACCATGTCACGAGACATTTTAGGTATTGAGCATGTTCTACTTAGCTACGGCTTACCCGATATGTATGCGCCTCTTTCCGATATGAACAGTGATAGTCGTTTAGCTATTGGTGGCATGTGGTTACGACTCTATTGGGGCTCAACCGCGGGATTTTTACTGATAGTAACTTACATGTTTTGGCCTAGAGGTTTAGTTCAGTCATTTATAATTCGTTGCCGCCAACTACGAACGTTTAAGAGTAAAGGGCTTACTGTTGTCAGTTTGGCGTTACTAACGATATTTATCAGCTCTGGCTCTTTTATCTTTTACAATACCAATAGTTTAAATTCGTATTGGACGATGGCAGATATAGAACAGCTAAAAGTCGATTACGAGTTAAAATATCGCCAATACGAAAGTTTACCCATGCCCCGTATTGTTGATGTCAAAATGGATGTTGACATTTATCCTTATCAACGGAAAGTCGAAGCTCGTTCAACACAAATTTTGCAAAACAAAACGTCTCAGGAAATTCAAACCATACATTTAATATTTCCTTTGCAATTAAAGGTTATCTCCGTAGCTCTAGAGGGATCCACTCAGCAATCGGTTGATGAGCGTTTTGCATATTATATTTTTGAACTAAGTAAGCCGATGTTACCGGGCAGTAAGCGAGCGCTAACTTTTGAAATTCTGATACAACAGCAAGGTTTTAAAAATAGTCGTCAAGATAGAACCTTGGTGCGTAACGGAAGTTTTATCAGTAATAGTCAACTCACGCCACGTGTTGGCTTTTACTCTGGATTGATGATTAGCGACAGCAGAAAACGCTCTGATTACGAGTTACCCCCATTGCCTCGTATGCCTAAGTTAACTGATATCGACAGCCACGGTAATAATTATGTTAGGCACGATAGTGACTTTGTTAACTTTGAAACAACAGTTTCAACGGTTGAAGGTCAACAGGCTATAGCCCCTGGATATTTAGTGAAAGAATGGCAACAAGGAAAACGCCATTATTTTCACTATGAAATGGATAAGCCGATGATGAATTATTATGCCTACTTATCAGCTGATTACGAAGTTAAACGCGACTCGTGGAATGGTATCGATATTGATGTGCATTATCATAAAGCCCACGACTATAACGTAGACCGCATGATCACCAGTGTTAAAGACAGCTTGTCCTATTTCAGTGAAGCATTTGGCGAATATCAATACCGCCAACTACGTATTTTGGAATTTCCGAGTTATAAAACATCCGCGACGGCTTATCCAAATACCATTGGATTTTCTGAAAGCATTGGTTTTGTTGTTGATACGAGTGATACGCAAAAAATAGATTTACCTTATTATGTCACTGCGCACGAGGTGGCACATCAGTGGTGGGCGCATCAAGTGATGGCCGCTAATGTGCAAGGCGGTACTATGTTAGTTGAAACATTAGCGCAATACAGTGCCTTACTTGTGATGGAACAAAAATATGGCAAGCACCAACTGCGTAAATTTTTAAAATATGAATTAGACAAATATCTACGTGGCCGAACCAAAGATGATAAAGGCGAATTACCCTTATATATAGTGGAAAATCAGCCCTATATTCATTATCGAAAAGGTGCATTAGTGATGTATGCCTTGCGGGATTACGTCGGTGAACAAACAGTTAATCGAGCATTAAAGCGATTAGTGAAAAATCATGCGTTTAAATCAACACCCTATGCATTGTCTACCGACTTTATCGGCTATTTAAAAGAAGCCGCGGGGGCAGAGCATCATTCATTAATCGAAGAGCTATTTGAAAAAATCACCTTTTTTGATATGAAAGTCAGTAAAAGCGAAGTAAGTGAATTAGCTGACGGACGCTTTAAAGTAACCTTGGATGTTGACGTTGCTAAGTATTATGAAGATGCCATCGGTAATAAAACCGAAGTGCCCTTTAATTTTTCGGTAGACATTGGCTTATTTGTTAAAAAGCCTTCTACACGTGGTTATGGAGAAAGTGATGTGATAATCATGGAAAAGCACCGTTTAAATTCAGGTGAAACGACGCTAGAATTTATTGTCGACAAAAAACCTGAATTTGCAGGAATTGATCCTTATAACAAGCTTATCGATCGCGATTCAAATGATAATTTAGCCAAGGTTGATAGTTTTTAAAATCAAAAGTTTATAGATGAGAGGCAAAAAAATATTTTGCCTCTTATTTATCATCATTGATTTTCAACAGTATCTTTAAAACAGACGAACTTTAAACTTACTTGAGTTTTACTTTGGTTAACGAATATTTCTTGTTCACGCCTCTTTTTGATGCCACTTTAACTTGTGCTTTATCATTGTTTGTAAATTTTATATCAGCAGTATACGATAATCTTATCGAATTCATCTTATCGAATTCATCTTATCGAATTCATCTTATCGAATTCATCTTATTTTGATAACGAGGGATTCTCAGATAGTAACTGCCTTTTAGGGGCGGACGTTTTCGCTCCTTCAATTGTAATTTTTCTTGCGCCGTCGCTAAAATATATGCGCCATATGTGGGGGCAGGTTGGTTCGCATAACTTGAACTAATCAGGTTATTCTTTTCATCAAGTAAATCGAATTTAATATCGTTACTTCTCCCTTTAATATGAAAGTTGCTAGGTAAGTCTTGTTCTATTAACCAAGCGTCAGCAATTTGATGATCGTTACCAGAGAAGTTAACTTTCACCATCAAGGTAGCCGCGTTGCCAAAAGTCGCAATGAAAAACAAAACAACTGAGAATAATAATTTAATCATACCTTAGAACCTCTTGTTTATTGTGCTGTTACCGACCAAGTATAACTAGCCTTTGCTTGTTGTTGTGTATCTTTCTTGATCAAGCCAGAATTGTCGATAATTTCTACTTTTACAGTATAACTTGAGCTCGGCGGTGTATTAAGCGTTAACTGCGTAGGCTTATTTGCATCACTAGATTGCTCAATATCGTCACATGATTTAGTGATAATTAACGAGCCTAATCACAGAATGGTATCTCATATAAAATCGTTTGTATTTTAATTCCGTTACGAATACAGCGAATATTTTAATGCGGTAATGAAAGCGAGTTCGCTTCATAATTAGCATTTAAAAAAGGTAACATGATACGGAATGTGGTCTCACTATCGTTTGAAGAAACTTGAATTCTACCCGTGTGCTCTTCGGTAATAATTCGATGACAAATAAATAAACCTAATCCTGTTCCTTTATTAACAGGTTTAGTCGTGAAGAAAGGTGTAAAAATATTCTGAAGATGTTTATTTTCAATGCCAGAACCGTTATCTGTAATATCTATACAGGCGTGGTTGTTGTTGCGATATGTTTTTACCTTTATTAGTCCATTTTTTGCTGTCGCTTGTAACGCATTTAAAATAATGTTCACTAAAACTTGATGTATCTTGCTTTTATTTCCTTGAATACTTGGAATATTTCCTAGATTTAGTTCTAAATGGCAATCATTGTCTATTTCCCCTTTAAGTACATTTATAGCAGTTTTAATTCCATCGTTAATGTCGAAATTGCTGAAATTCCGGTCTTCTTTTCTTATGTAGCCACATAAATCAGAGACAATGTTTTTAATCCGGAATAGACCTTCATTGGTTTCCTCCACGATGTTTGCTGTATCGGTGATTGTATGTGAATAATCCGGGGATAAAAGTTGATTTTTTAGCTCCGAAGGCATGTCAGCATGCGAGATAAGTTTTTGGTGCATTTCCTTTATATGATCATAATAGTCTTTAAAAGCAGATAAATTACTGATTGAAAAACTTAACGGATTATTTATTTCGTGTGCTACCCCAGCAGCTAACAATCCGATTGAAGCCATTTTTTCAGAATGTATGAGTGCCTCTTGATTCTTTTTAAGCTCATATAAAGAAGTTTCTAATTTGCTATTTGTTTTTTCTAATTGCAGTTGTGTTTTTTGAAGTGTTGAACGATATAATGCCGATGCTATACGAGGAGCAGCAATATTAGCAATGATTTGTAAAAGCTCGACATCATGACTATCATAGTTATCAAGGTTGGCAGACTCACTGTCTATAATGCCTATAGTGTTATTCTCAAAAATAATGGGTACGGTAATTTCAGATTTTCCAGAAAACTCATCATTTATATAGCGTGAATCTAAGGCAGTATTCGGTATAACCTCTGCCACTTTAGATTGTGCTACAGCGCCAACAATACCTTGACCTACCTTAATAAATATCGGATTTAGTAGCTCTCTATCGTGCGGGTTTTTTATGCCGTAAGCAGCTTTTTGAATGAGGGTTTCATTTACTTTTAAGTAAATTACACAATCGTCGAAATCTAATGTTTTACCAATGTTCTCAGCGATTGACCATAATAAATCATCAAGTGTCGCTGCATTGAGCATGGCAGTGGCAAATTGTCCAACTTTATTAAGTTCAGTCATAAAAACCTCATTAATTTGCATTTTCAAAAATAATTCGCAAATTACAAAACTATTTGCAGTTTGCAAAAACAACTATATTGCTTTGTAAGTTATACATTTCCTTGTGTCTGCAGTTATAAGGGGTTAAATAAGGTATATAAGTACCTTCTATCAATTAACTCTTCAATTTACGTACCAAGTAGTAAGTAATTTAACTGAGAGAAGAGGAGGAGTGCTATTCCTGTATAATGTCGCTCATTAAACAACGGCCTTAGATTATTTCCTGAGTTTCTAATAGGGTCGTTATAACCACCATTTATGACGCTGCTCTTTATTAGCAAAAGCACCAGTTACAGAATATCGAGTAAGATGATAGACATATGACCCTAGACCAATCCTAGCCAAGCACAAGTAATTCAGCCCAAAACTAACAACCACAGCTAAAATGATTGAAGAGCATCATCAAGAGGCTGTTACTGCAGCTAATGTTAGCCAAGACTCAATTGCGCTGAAAAAGTTGGTTTCGTGAGTCTGTCTCGGCTGCCTAAGTTAATTCAAATGTTACTTTGTAGCGAAAAAACCTTTCTTCTTATTTCATCAGAATATATAGTTTATACCAAATCGCAGCGTGGCTTTTAAGAAAATCAGCAAGGTCTTTACAGACAAAGTTAACGTCTGATACTTTAATCTAAGAGAGTTGTATGGATAGTGTTTCACCCATAAGAAAAGCTTTATTTCAACTTTTATATTCCGTAATAGAAACAGGTGTTTGCCGAATTATTACAAGCAAGTCACCAGCGTTTTTAGAAACATTAAAAAGAACATATATTGAAAATATACCTGAAGATCACCAACTTGTTTTTTTATCTGGAAAAATTCAAAATCTCGAAGATTTAACGAACGCTTTAGTAAAGTCGGGAGTAAATCAATTTTCCACAATAGAAAATCAAGAGCAATTTATACAACAAGCCAAATTATATTTAATTGCGAATAAAGGTAAGGGAGTTACAACTATTTGGGCATTTGAAAATGCGGATTTGGTGTCCAGTGAAATGCATCAACTGCTAGCGAAGTTGCTTTCAAAGCAAAGCTTTGGTAATTCAACACTGGCAATTGAATTATGGGGGCACACCTTATTAGCAAACTCATATAAATCGGGGGAAATGAGCAAACATTACCAATGTAAAATTTATCCAATTAGCCTGAACGAAAACCTAAACATTAAAAGCACCTCAATTAAATTTAAATTGGTCATTACTTTGTTTATCGGTTTGTTTTTAGGACATCAAATAGACCCTTTGTTAGCCGCTTTTCTGAATATTTATAATACAACTGAACAGCAATCAATTAGTTTAATAAGTAATGTAAAGATCAATAAACTAGAGATAAAGTCAGCATTAGCAAAACCTGCTCTTGAAGATGTTGATGATAATCATAGCCAGCCAGACATGATCGTTAAGTCAAATATTCTAGCGCCTAGTGATAATGAAGTATTTGAAGAAAATGGGAAAAACCTACCTATAGCATTAACAAACAGTCCAGATGAAACAAAAAGCAACGAAACAGATAATATGCACGTTGTAGAACATATTTTAGAACCTGAAAATCAACATTGGTACTTTAATCTTTTGCCTAGTAAGTGGCTAAGTGAATATAATATTAATTTAAACCATCAATTACAGACCAATAACAATCAATACTATATTCAGTACGGCGTATATCGACATAAAAGTTCTATAATAAAATTTACTAAACAAAACCCTTTGCTGAGTGATTATTATCATTTATGTTTCTCATCTGATTGGCAAAAGGTAGCGTTGATGACGGGTGTTTATCAAGGTTATCGTCAAGCATTTAATCGCCTGATTAAAATGAAAGAGCAGGGGATTGATGGGACTATTGTTAATTCATCTTATTTAGATACATGGCAATGTAGTAACGCAATACGTTAAAAACTAACTATTTATCATTGCTTTACATTTCGGTATATTTCCGCGTTATTAAATAACTACCTTAGTAAAGGGATTTTCAATTGAGGCCGTTAAACAACCACTTATGACGCTCTAACCACCTAGTCTAAACATCCAAAGATATTACCTTCATAATCCGCGCACTAAAATTCAACTGAATCATTTACCTTAGTAAAGGCGCGCTATGACAGTTACTTAATTTGACCCGAAACAAACTACTACCCTAGAAACACCTAAAAAGGTCATTGAGGAACAGTCAGCTACTTTCACTTCTAACACCAAACAAAGTGAACAAGACTCAAATCGTGCTTCGAAGGTGGGTTTTGTTTTTCTTGGCAGCCGAAAGTGTTCTTAGCGTTGATTTATAGTGCGATAGCAATAGAATACGAAGTTGGCTAATATTATAAAGAGCAGTTAAATAACTTGAGCTAATAAATGGTCGAACATGGTGAATATACAGTAACAGTAGAAGAGGGAATTATTAACGTCATTTTTATTGGCATGTTTAATGACGTTGCTTCTAAAAATCTATGCTCATATGTCGAAGAATTAATTAATGGAATGAATGGTGCTAGTTTTTGTATGTTATTTAATATGCTTGATTATGAAGGTAGTACACCTGATGCTCATATAATAGGAGACTTACATTTTAAGTGGTTCGAAAAACAAAATTGCCTTGGAAAAGCTATTGTTGCTTATAATATGGCTTTCATTGAAATATCAAGGAATGAGCAAGCGACTTTACGTCAATCAAACATCGATTCTAGAATTTTTGAAACAGAAGCAGAAGCTAAAACGTGGCTAATGTCTTTACAGCAACAATAATGCTTTCCCATTTCCCATTTAATTAGAGTCGTAATTGTTTTATTGATGTTGAAGTGTCAGATTTACTCGAAAGTGATGGCGAAATTATTGAAATTTGTTTGATAATGCTTGTTGATTCTGGCGTTAGTAATTAGTTCTATACTTATATCAAACCATTAATAGGACTTAGCGTGCTTTATAGAGAAATGTAATTGTATTACGTTAATTTAGTTTTTAGGAATGGAGAACGTTATTTTATCCTCATCTAATTGAAAGTAATGAAAACCTACACTAGTATTAAATACACCAAATCGAGTTATCTCTTAGTCTTTTGACGTGGTGATGTAATGATTGATCCTCAAAGAGAGCTGTTAACTTCAGTTATTGGAAATACCTTTCCAACAAACAGTTCAATTTTTAAAAGTAGTATTTATGTCATTTCTATCGGGATAATTTACTATCTTCTTGTCAAAGCTTGTACAACATTCTTTCTTATTCCCAGTATAAATATGAGTGTGTTTTGGCCACCTAACGCCATATATGCTGCATTTCTATTAATGAGTCCTAGGTTTCTCTGGAAATATATAATTCTGGTAGTTTTTATTGCGAATGGCTTAGGGAATTTTAACTCTGGCCAAAGTACCCCATTAAGTTTAGGTTTTGCCATAGCAAATACTGTCGAAGGAGGACTAATTGCTTACTTTTCTTTCAAATGGAATAAACCTAATGTTGCTCTTGCCAGCTTTAGAAATTTATTCTTATTTATATTTATAGTGATATTCAGCACATTTATTGGAGCCATTTTTGGGGCATTTAACCTTTCTTATTCTTATGGATGGAGCCTTTTTTTGGACTTTTTTTTAACATGGTTTACAGCGGATACACTTGGAAGTGTTTTGATGCTCACTGTTATTTTTGCATGGAATGACAAACTGATTTCTTTTAAGAAAATAAAATCAGATCAATTCATAGGTGGCGTAGCCTTAGTTATATCATCAATAGCAATATCAATAATGATCTACTCTCAAAAAGGAGAAACCGAAATAGTTCCACTGAATTATATGGTATTTCCTTTGTTAATTTGGGCAGCTTTTCAATTTAAAGTTAAAGGTGCTTCCATAGTTGTGTTACTGATAACCTTCATTTCTCATTGGTACACTTTGCATGGTCAAGGAGCATTCATAACCTATGGAATAAGTATTCAATAGCACATTTTTTGGTTGCAATGCTATTTAGCTATTGTCTTTATGACCGCCATATTACTAGCCCTAGCAATTTCAGAACGAAATAATACCTCGGAAAGCTTAAAAATTAATAAAATGCTTGTAGATGAGGTGCCTAAGGCCGTTGTAGTGTGCCGATTAGATAATCATGAAGATCAGAATTCCTTTCGCATAGTAGCAGCAAACAAGTCTGCTGCGAAAATTGCCCACAGTGATGTCAATAGCCTGTTAGGGTTATGTTTGACAGATAGTTTTTTTGGCCAATTTACCAGTGATTCCTTAAGTGACTATCAAGAATGGGTACTTGCCTCTCAAGGAGAGGCTGAGCTTCCAGAATTGATTATCGAAACTGAAGAAGGGACAGGTGCAAAAATTTATAAATGTGATTCGATGTATGTTGGAGAAAGTTGTATTGGTATTTTTTATGAAGACATAACTGAATCAAAAAAAGTTGAAGAGCTTCATCGACAATCAGCAAAACTAGAAGCTTTAGGTACTTTAGCTGGTGGTATTGCCCATGACTTTAATAATGTTCTTGGGTTGGTTTTAGGCTACACAGAAATGGGGATAATGTCATCCCGGCCGGAGAGTAAGGAGGAAGGCTTTTCAAAAAAATTGGTATCGCAGGAGAAAGGGCCACATTCCTAGTTAAAAAAATTCTGACTTTTAGTCGGATGGATAAGGTAGAACTGCATCCAATTAATCTAAGGAAGGCTGTTGAAAGTGCATTAGAGATGGTAAGCCCAGCTATAAACGCCAACATAGAAATCCGACATAACATTTATCCAAATAATCACCTAGTATTGGCAGATGAAGTTGATATTCATCAAATTATATTAAACCTTTGTATAAATGCTAGTCATGCTTTTCAAGGTAAAAGTGGAAGTATACAAATAACACTACACAGGCAACTTGTTGATGGTAAACAACTAAATTCTCTGGACTTAATTGATAAAAAATATTTAAAATTAGAGGTTACAGATACAGGGCAAGGGATCTCTGAAGAAATAATAAAAAAAATATTTGACCCATTTTTCACCACTAAAGAGGTGGGCGAGGGTACAGGCCTTGGCCTCTCTACGGTTTACGGAACAATGAAACAATATGGAGGAAACATTACTGTTGATAGTAAGATTGGAAGGGGAACCACATTCTCCCTTTTCTTTCCTATTGAAAGTAAACAAACTAATGATATTCCCAGTGATATATTTATCGAAAATCCCATCACCTCTGAAATCACAGGCCATGTACTCATAGTTGATGATGAACCATTATTGTTGAATTTGTATCGTAAGTTCTTAGAAGCTGAAGGGTTTACAGTAACAACGTGCGGTGATGGGAAGGAGGCTTTAGATATCTATATTCAATACCCTAATAAATTTGATGTTGTATTTACAGATAATGAAATGCCAAAAATAACAGGAAAGCAATTATGTCAAACATTGTTATCTATTAATAAACACCAGTCTATCATATTGGCTACGGGTTTTAGTTTGAATAACCTTGAGAAAGATATTATTGCTTTAGGATGCAAAGTTTTCTTTTTAAAACCAGTAACATTAAGACACCTTGAACAAACTATATCTGAATTACTAGTAAAGCAAGATGATTTTTGATTGAAATTAAACCTACACGAAATAATTGAATAGACGTAGAAAGATTATCCCCGAAACTAATTATTCATCCTATGCATACATTTCGGTATACTCCTGCGCATTAAACAAATGCCTATGTAATTACATAGGCATTTTGCAATAAAGACAGTTAAACAACCACTTATAATGTTCTAATCAGCCAAATCGAACTTAAACAGACTTCCTCATCATAATCCTGTATAATCCGCGCACTAAAATTCACCTGAATCATTTACTATTAGTAAAGGCGCGCTATGACAGTTACTCAATTTGACCCGAAACAAACAACGACACTAGAAACACCTAAAAAGGTCATTGAAGAGCAGTCAGTCATTTTCACTTCGAACGCAAATCAAGGTGAGAAAAGTTCAAATCGCTCTGCAAAGGTCGGTTTCGTGAGTCTCGGCTGTCCCAAGAATTTAGTTGATAGTGAGCGCATCCTAACTCAGTTACGTACTGAAGGTTATGACGTAACAAATAGCTATGATGATGCCGAACTTGTGATTGTAAATACCTGTGGTTTCATCGATTCTGCGGTGCAAGAATCACTTGATACCATCGGTGAAGCATTAGCTGCCAATGGTAAAGTATTAGTTACCGGTTGTTTAGGCGTGAAGAAAGATGAAATCATCGAACTTCACCCTAATGTTTTAGGTGTAACGGGTCCTCATGCTTACGATGAAGTATTAACTCAAGTACACAAACATGTTCCAAAACCAGTCCATAATCCCTTTATCGATTTAGTGCCGCCACAAGGTGTTAAGTTAACGCCTAAACATTATGCTTATTTAAAAATATCTGAAGGCTGTAATCACCGTTGTACTTTCTGTATTATTCCGTCAATGCGTGGTGATTTAGATTCTCGTCCAGTGGGTGATGTATTAGGTGAAGCTAAACGTTTGGTTGACGCTGGCGTTAAAGAACTATTGGTTATCTCTCAAGACACTTCAGCTTATGGTGTTGATGTTAAACACAAAACAGATTTTTGGGATGGTATGCCAGTTAAGACTCACATGCAGCAATTATGTGAAGAATTAGCCAAGCAGGGCGTTTGGATACGTCTACATTATGTTTATCCTTACCCGCACGTTGATAAAATAATACCTCTTATGGCGGAAGGTAAAATACTACCGTATTTAGATATTCCATTTCAGCATGCTAACAAACGTATCTTAAAATTAATGAAACGTCCTGGTAGCTCAGACCGAGTGTTAGAACGTATTGCTAAATGGCGAGAAATTTGTCCTGAACTTGTAATACGTTCAACGTTTATTGTTGGTTTTCCTGGTGAAACAGAAGAAGAATTTGAAGAGTTACTAAACTTTTTAGAAGAAGCACAATTAGACCGTGTTGGTTGTTTTAAATATTCACCGGTAGAAGGTGCTACGGCTAATGCGTTACCTGATCATGTTTCTCCCGAGATAATGGAAGACCGGCTGCAACGTTTTATGGCAGTACAAGCGAAAATAAGCTCAGATAAATTACAAGCACGTATTGGCCAAGAATATTTAATTCTAGTTGATGAAGTGAGTGCTCTTGGTATTGTAGGGCGTTCTTATATGGATGCACCAGAAGTTGATGGTAAAGTATATTTATCTGATGATTTTGATGCGAAGCCAGGCGATTTAATTTGGGTACAAATTATTCATGCAGACGAGCATGACGTTTGGGGTGTAAGAGTAGAAGATTAGCCTGTTTTAACTTTAATTGCTCTTTAGCAGATATAAAAAACCAACTTATTGTAAGTTGGTTTTTTTTGACTTGAAACTATTAAGCGTTTACAAAGTGTCTTGCTGACATTAATGTTTGTTTTACTAATGGCTGCGCAACCCTTGGGGACATTAAATCAATAACTTCTTGGGCTGTCTAGAGCGTTCTGAAGATGTAGTTCAGCCTTTATCCTGACAGACAACAATACACAGCTAAGTAGTCGTTCTGAGGTTACAGGATTAGTTTTTCAGCAAGACGTTAATTATTGCGTCCATTGCAAACACTGTCAGGCCGTTGAGTGCTATTCGGCGAAAGTCATACTTGTACAGAACACGATCACTTTTTCCACTAAGACGTCGTTAGCATTTGATGAATTTAGAAGGCAAAGATCGAACTACTTGGGGTGGAGCGATAAGGCTAACTTCTGTCAATGATTCCTTAAGCCTGAATGTGAACTAAGTCAGCAAAGGTCATAGAGACTTTTAAATCACAGCAACGACCCTTCCTTCAATATGACATTTCATAATTCAATTTTATGGCAGATATTAGCTATCGATTAATTGCTAAGCTTTCTGAAAGCTAGCATTTAACTGATTCAATTTACCGCAATTACTCAATATTAAATCGAAGGGCCTCACTCCCGATTCGAATCTGGAATTTAAATGCCTAGCAGTGAACAGAGTAATTAAACTAACTAATATAGTTAGTGAAGGCTTGAAACTACACTATAATTTCTTTATACAAATCACCGTTATATTTTTATCTGATAGTCATAAAAGGGCTGCAATATGTTATTTCGCTTTAGCGGGTTAATAAAATCAATTAGTTTGAGTATATTGATATTAACTTCCTTACCATTATTTGCACTTGAAAAAGTATCATTACAGCTAAAATGGATGCATCAATTTCAATTTGCTGGATACTATGTTGCGAAAGAAAAGGGCTTTTATAAAAATGAAAAATTTGATGTTGAGATAAGAGAACGAGATCTCAAATCATCACCATTTGATGATGTTATCAGCGGTAGAGCCGATTATGGTATTGCTGATTCTAGTATAGTTTTACAGAGACTCAAAGGTAAGAAAGTAGTTATTGCGTCAACTGTATTTCAAGAAAGTCCATTGGTATTTATGTCATTAAAAAGTAAAAATATTACCAGTATTTATGATTTAGTTGATAAACGTATTATGTTTCAACGAAGTATTGATGATGCGGCTTTAATAGCAATGATAGCTCTGACGGGAATGAGTCATAGTGAATACACCCATGTCCCGCATA
>Ga0209292_1000706_pt1 | contig 42810 bp, 38 predicted proteins | sample GOMGulsemesocosm_2_FD_184634 | JGI IMG/M metagenome (GOLD analysis project Ga0209292, IMG submission 184634) | Methane-oxidizing microbial communities from mesocosms in the Gulf of Mexico - GOM9C Gulf of Mexico (SPAdes) (version 2) | ecosystem: Environmental > Aquatic > Marine > Cold seeps...
CTTCTTCATTATTTAGTTATGGCTGTCACTAGTGCGGGCTTGTATAATGCCATCATAAATAAAGCGCTTAAGCGCCATAATATAGTAAATAGTCATGAAGCAACCACAAATATTCGATCCAAAAGCGCCACAAGCATTGCTCGTAAGCGATGATGCGCGTGTTCTAACCCCTATAGATGTGGGTAGTAATAAACTAGAACTGCTTGCACCTGCAAAAAATGCTGAGTTTGGGATGGAGGCTATTTTACATGGGGCAGACGCTGTATATATTGGCGGCCCTGCGTTTGGCGCGCGTTATAGTGCGGGAAATACGGTAGACGATATTAAACGTCTGTGTGATTTTGCGCACACCTACAATGCACAAGTATTTGTAGCGGTTAACACGACCATGAGTGATGATGAACTAGAGGTCGCTGAAAAACTCATTTGGGAATTGTATGAAGCCGGCGCAGATGCGTTAATTATACAAGATATGGGTATTTTAAAACTTAACATACCGCCTATTGCACTTCATGCCAGCACGCAGATGGACAATAGAACACCAGAGAAAGCCGCTTTTTTAGAGCAAGTTGGCTTTAGCCAAGTGGTATTAGCGCGCGAACTTACTTTGCCGCAAATTCGTGCAGTGGCTAAGAGCACTAAGATGCAGCTTGAGTTTTTTATTCATGGCGCATTGTGTGTTAGTTACAGCGGTTTGTGTAATATTTCACATTCTTATACGGGACGTAGTGCAAACCGTGGTGAATGCAGTCAAATGTGTCGTTTGCCGTGTAATATGACGACTCGCCAAGGCGAAGTTATTGCTGAAAATGAGCATTTATTATCGCCTAAAGACAATAATCAAACTGATAACTTAGAGGCATTGATCGATGCTGGAGTGCGTTCATTCAAAATTGAAGGGCGTTTAAAAGATATTAGTTATGTGAAGAACATTACGGCGCATTATCGACAAGAGCTCGATAAGATAATGGCGAGGCGCCCTGAATTATCAAATATGTCCCATGGCCAATGTGAGCACAACTTTACCCCAAACCCTGATAAAAGTTTTAATCGCGGCAAGACTGATTATTTTGTCAATGATAGAACCGATGGCCTAAGCGATTTCCAAACTCCTAAATATATGGGCGAAGAAGTCGGTACTGTCGATAGCATTCACAAAGATTTCTTTATCGTTAATTCTGATGTGACTTTTAATAACGCCGATGGTTTAGGTTATTTTGTACAAGACCATAAAAAAGCGGTGATGAGTGATGATAAAACCGAAGGGCTGCGCGTAAATCGTAGTGATGGTAATAAGCTTTTTGTTAAAAATATGCCTGCGTCTTTAAAAGTAGGAATGACGTTATATCGCAATCACGATCATACTTTTGAAACACTGTTATCAAAACCGTCAAGCAAGCGAATTATTGATGTTTCCATGGCATTATCAGCTGTTGAAGGCGGATTTTCGCTGGTGGTTGATGACCATCTTGGGACTAGTATTCGTGTTGAAACTGAATTTGAGCACCAAGAGGCTAATGATACGGCGCGCTCACTGGCCACATTGAAAAAGCAGTTGGGTAAACTTGGCAGTACAGATTATCGCTTAACAGACTTAGAAACCGGGGGCGTAGAGCAGTTTTTCTTGCCAGCTGGGGCATTAAACGGACTGCGCCGTGATGCTATTGACGCTTTAAACGCTGCACGAGTTGAAAATTACGTGCGACCAAAGGCGTGGAAGCGTAATGATGACGCTGTTTATCCTACAAATAGCTTGAGCTTTCTAGATAACGTAGCTAACCAACGTGCCCGAGATTTCTATACCGAACACGGTGTTATTCATATTGAAGATGCGTATGAGCTTAATACCGTCACAGAAGATGCACCATTAATGGTGACTCGCCATTGCTTGCGTTATAACTTTAATTTGTGCCCTAAAGAAGTACCGAATATTAAAGCCGAACCCCTCGTTATTGAAATAGGGAATGATACCCTTAAGTTGGTATTTGACTGTGTTAAGTGCGAAATGATGGTAGTGAGTGATAACAAACAGGTAAATAAATCTGGTTAGGAAATACGTTGATTAACGTTCCTTAAAGGGACGTTAATCTGTCTTTTTATACGTAACCTAGGTGCGATAAAGCACTTTCACAACATGCCAGCCATGTTTAGTTTTAACTAGCATCGGTGTTAAAACCTCCCCAGTAAAGCAAGCTTTATCAAACGCTGGTACCATGGCGCCTTTTTTAAACTCTCCTAAACTACCTCCTTTTTTCGCTGATGGGCAGCTAGAGTGTTTTTTGGCAAGCGTTTGGAACTTAGCGCCTTTGTTGAGCTGCGTTAAAATGTCTTCGGCTTGCTCTTTATGTTTAACCAATATGTGTAGTGCTGAGGCGGTTCTTGCCATAATATTCTCTAAAAGTTAGTGAGCTTAAGCTTGTGCTTGTGTCAATTTTTGAGAAGCTAATTGTCGACCTAGATAATACTCAACGGCTAAAAAAGCAAAGGGAACTATTGAGGCAATAAAAAATAATAAAAAGGCAATTAAAGAACGTGGCTGCTTATTAGAAGCACCTAAAGATAAAAGTAAATAAATGATGAACAATACGCCGTGAGCCATGCCTAATAGTGAGACAAAATCGCGACTGATAAAACCAAGCGTAACGCTTAATATTGCTAAATAAGAGAAGCCTTCTAATAGACTAATGATGCGGAAAGATTTAAGCATTGGTATTACCCGTAAAATTTAAAAATGCATTATCCTGTTCTGAGGAGTGATGGTCAAACGTATAAGTGAAATAATGAGACAGTGGCCGTCCCCTTATATTGACTACTGGCCTGTTAGACTTAATAAATGCTTTTGTAATATCAAGTCCGTTGTACTCACAGGTTGGTATTAATAGGTTTTAATTATTTATTCAACGCGATAATGTAGCGCTCTAATTCTTCAGCGGGTAATGGTTTACTAAATATGTAACCTTGAACAAAGTCGCAGCCCAGATTTTTAATTTGGTTTAATTGAAAGTCTGTTTCAACGCCCTCTGCAACTACATCCATTTTTAAGCTGGTTGCGATAGAAATGATTGCACTTATAAGCCGAGTATCAGAATTTATCTCTTTTACATCATCAATAAAGCTTTTGTCGATCTTAAGTTTGTCTATGGGAAATTGTCTTAAATAACTTAATGACGAATAGCCGGTGCCAAAATCATCAATACTAATATTTACGCCTAAGTTTTTTAACATAGTCAGTTGATTTAAGACTTTGATATCGTCGGCAATCAATAAGCTTTCAGTTATCTCTAAGCTCAACATATGCGGTGGAAGTTTAGATAAGGCTAGTACTTCTGATACTTGGTCGACAAAATCGTCTTGTTCAAATTGTATTGACGAAACGTTGACTGCAACTCCTGGTGGGTTATCGGTTAGCGACTGCCAACCAACCGCTTGCTGGCAAGCATTATTAAGCACAAAATAACCTAACTGATTAATGAGCCCCAACTCTTCAGCCAATGGGATGAAATCTAATGGCGAGATAGCGCCTTTTTCAGGATGATTCCAACGTACAAGGGCTTCGGTATACGATAAATGATTTGTATGGCTATGGTGGATAGGCTGAAACCATACTGAGAAGTCTTGATCATGCACGGCTTCTCTTAATTCTGCGGTTAATTGACTCTTACGTTGTATTTCGTCATCCATGGCTTGAGTGAAAAATCGAAAGTTATTCCGACCATCTTTCTTCACTTTATACATGGCACTGTCAGCTTTTTTAAGTAACTCTTCGACGGTACTGGCATCTGTTGGAGACGTTGCAATGCCGATGCTTGCGGTTATGTAGCCTTTTTTCGTGCTTAACTGGAAAGGTTTAGCAATTTCATCGATGACTTTATTTGCCATTATTTCAATGTCATAAATATCGTGTTTGTCTGACAATATAATCGCGAACTCATCCCCATTGAGCCGTGCGAGCATATCTGATTTTCTGAGGATTTTTGTTAATCTCTCGCTGACCTTTTTAAGTAATAAATCACCTTGAGCATGACCCAAACTATCATTAATCTGTTTGAACCCGTCTAGATCAATAAATAAGAGTGCAACTTCATTGATGCCGCATTCTGCAAGGTTTAAACAATGCTTAAGCCTATCTGAAAATAGATTTTTATTAGCTAGACCCGTTAAAGCATCGAAGTTTGCCTGATAGTAAATTTTGTCTTCGACTTTTTTCCTACTTGTAATATCAGTAAATAAGGATACATAAGCTTCAAGCTGCCCGTCAGGGGTTGTTAAGGCAGTGATCGATAACCATTCATAATAGACTTCACCATTTTTACGTCGATTACAAATTTCACCTTGCCACCAACCAGTATTCTCTAGCTCCTTAAACATTTGACGATAAAAGCTATCATCGTGGTGACCTGAATTTAATATTGAAGGGTTATGTCCTAGCGCTTCTTGCTCTAAGTAGCCAGTGATCTCGGTAAATGGTGTATTGATGGCTAAAATATGATTATTTGCGTCACAAATCATTACTGCTTCAGTAGCAGTATGAAACACGGCAGAAGCCAATCTCAATTGTTTTTCATTCTCTTTTATGTGGGTAATATCTTGGTTAATGATGACATGTTTGGCGTTATCTGTAGCCGCTGATAATGGATAGACGTTTGAAAATTCCCAATATTCTTGATCGTTTTTGTCAATGGTAAGTAACTCGCCCTGCCATTGCGAATTTTTCTTCATGCTTTCTATCAAGGCCGATATGTTAGGGTTACATTTGTCATATAGGGTGATCAGATTGTTTGCTTTTAAGCTGTCTAAGCCATGTTTTAAATTAAGTTGCTTAACAAATTCGGCATTGCCGTAGGTTATTTCACCTTGTTCACCAAGGGTGGCAATTGAAACAGGACTTTGTTGAACAATTTGAGCTAATGTTTTAATTTGTGCTTCGGCACTATTTTTTCGTTGTAATAAGTAAACTAAAAATATACTTAGGCTAATTAAAAAAATAATACCAATGAATAGATAAAAAGATTGTTTTTGCAATGTGTTGACTTGTTCATCGACCATAGCTTCGAGGTTACTTTGGTATTGCCATAACTGTTCTTTAATAGAGCGTTCTAACGATATATCACGGATGGTTGAGAATAAAAGTTGGCGAGATTTGATAGTCACGGCAGAAGAATGCACTTGAACTGTCTTTATTGTGCCGTTTGACGTTTTATGACGAAAGATGAAATAGTTTCGATTATCATTTTTAGCGGCGACTCTCTCTTTAGCCACTTGTTCGCTGCTGAGCATATTAATTTGTTGGATTGTCATGCGCCGCAATGTGTTTATTGGATAGCCATAAAATTGGGTCGCTGCTGCATTGGCATCGACTATTTCGCCAGTAACCGGATCAATTAATAGCATGATTGAGCTGTGTTTATTAAAAGCTTCTTCGAACGTAGTGTTTGAATAAGAAGCTGCAACACTGGTTGCCAAAAGTAATGAAAAGAAAAGAATAAAAGTTCTTAGCATTAATACTAATTACCTATTAATTAAAAAATTGTAGTAATAATATCTCATCTGAGACGCCAATCAACTCAATATGGAAAGTTTCTCTTTTATATATTAAGGAAATCTAAGTAAGGCAAGCGTTCTTGATGTTCTCTAATTCTATTTTCATTCGTTAACTGCTTGATTGCCACCTTGGGCTATCGCAATGCTCAGAGCATGTTCTGTTGCCTGTGTTAAATTTTTATTTGTTAATTCATCAACAACGGCTGGGGCGCCTAAACCAATACTAAGTGTAATTTCTAGTGGAACGCCTTCATAAGAAATATTGGTGAGTTCAATGGCTCTACATAATCTATCTGCAAATTGTTTTGAGGCTTCGATATCTGTATTGGGCGCAATGATGGCAAAACTTTGTCCACTATATCGAGCTAATAAATCACTTTTTCGTAGTTGAGTTTCTATGAGGCTAGAAAGCTTCTTTATTGCAAAATCACTAAATTCATTACCGTACATATCGTTAATTTTAATCAAATTATCTAATTCAATGATTAGTAATGAGAAGTCGCTACCGTAACGTCTGTTTCTGTCAATTTCGTGACTTAAAAGTTCTTGAAAGTAAACTTGATTGTATATTTGTGTCAGTGGATCTTGAGTTCTTAATTTGTATAATTGCGCATGGGTTTTTTGGTGTTGGTAGGTTTCCAATTGCAGCCTTTTTTTTTGTTGTTCTAGTTCAGCTAAATTATCAATACTTTCAAGTGTTAATACATTTATTGTTTTTCGAACTCGGTTGATAATTAAATAATAGCCAATAAATAAACTACTGGAAACGAGACCGTGAATTATCACTGATTTTTTATTGTAAAGCGGGGTGAGTGATAAGACTCCTTCATGCCACATCATCGATAAAATAGTCAGAGCGATCAAGATGAATAATGGTATTAGTAATATTGATGCAGACTCGAACGCCTGTAATCTTTTTATGTTGCTCTTACTCAAAACAGCCTCGATGCGCTAAGGATAATAGAGTAATAATATAACTTAATAATTGGATTTAGGTGAAATTTATATAGATGTCTATGTTTTAATTTTGAGCCTCCATTTTATGATATTAGCTAGATGACTTATTTGAGCGGGGAAGGAATAGCTAAAACCAGCACAGTTTGAGCGTAATTATGTGGTATAAATGAGCAACTAGAGGCGAAATTGAACTATATGCTCTGTTATTTGAATATGTCGAGATTTAACAGCCTGTAAAGGCAGGGTTAGATGGTGTTATTTAACATTTTATTTTTAGTTAACTTGTTAAAAAGTCAATTGATTTACGTAGAATACAACGTAGAATGTGAAAATATTATTAATTTTTTGTTGAGAATGTCATGGTAGCAAGTTTTACACGATTTAAAGTAACGTTTATGTTATTGGTTGTTTGTATGAGTCTTGTTGTTGGAGGTCAAACTTGGGCTGCAGCCGTTGCGGTTGACTTTGAAAAAGCTAAATTAATGAGTAAGTTTGCTAAGTATATTAGTTGGCCATCTGACGCAGTTGAATCTGACTTTATCATTGGGGTATATCAAGATGCTGAAAAACATAAGTTTTTTAGTGGATATTTCGCGGGTAAAGGCGTTAAAGGTAAAGACATTGATGTACGACTAGTACAAACCATGAATGAAGCTAAACGTGTTAATATTTTATATGTACCATCAAGTAAACGAAACTTTTTAAAATCAGCACAGCAAACTATGAATGGTTTAGATGTGCTAATTGTTACTGAAAACAGTAAAAAACTCGATAAAACGATGATAGACCTATCTTATAACAAACAAGACTCTAAAATTGTTTTAAGAATTAATAATGCAAATGTAGCTAAAACCAAATTAGCAGTACCTGAATTATCTTCTTTTTTAGAAAAAGATGATAATGAAGCAATATTATCGGTCGGCCCTACTGAAGAATTAAAAAACAAAAAAACAGATGAGATCTCAACGCTTAAGAACCGATTAACGGTGCAAGAAGCATCAATGGCTAAATTAAGTCAGAAATTAAATTTAAGTCAACAGAGCGCCACGACATTTAATGCTAATTTGCAAAAAGAGGTCAAACGTTTAAAAGCGTCACAACAGGAAAATATTAAGAAAAACGCAGAAATACAACTCAAAGATAAAAAGCTCAAAGAGTTAACCAGTCAATTGCAAGCACAAAAAACTCAGTTGGACACTCAACTTGAACAACATCAAGTTGAGCAAACACAGCAACAATTAGATACGAAAGATTCTAAAATAATTGATGAACAGAGAACTAAAGAGCGAGAAAAAACGGCTGCTAATTTATCTGAATTAACTGAAAAGCTTAAAACGCAACAAAACATTGCAAGTAAAAGCCTTTTAAAATTAACAAATATGACCAATGAGAATAAGAGTCTCTCAAATTTTAAAATGTTATTTTATGTTTTTGCTCTTATTGCTGTAGCTGCTGTTGTTGCTGCATTTATGATGTGGAAAAAATCAAAAACTGCCGAAATCTCGCCTACCGCCATCCCTGAAAGGGAAGATGACCCTTTATTACCAGTGCGAGAGCTTCAACTAACAAAATCAGAAAACTTTGCCGCTTTAGGATATATAGCTACAGATGTCACCTACGCTGTTGCTCTGTCATTAGATGATTTTCAGGCGAAACTTGAATCAGCTGGTGATGATAAAAATCTAATGGCCTTAAAGCCCATGGTTGCTTTATTAGAAAACTTTAATTTAATTGCGGCTGATCAAGATGATACGGATGTTCAAAATTTTGATGTAGTTGCTTACATGCAAAAAATGATGATGCTTTATGATTTTGAATTTGGTCAAAGTGACATCGTTTATAATTATTCAGGTGACCACACATTAAAAATAAAATCTATTCCAAGTTATGTGGCTTTGGTTTTATTAAATGTAATTAATAACTCGTTAAAACACGGTTTCGATAATAATGGTAGTGGCAAGGTTGCTTTAAAAGTCGAAAAAGGAGTCAACGGCGGTGTTGAAATTAGCTACTCTGATAATGGTAAAGGAATGAGTAAGGCTATTCTCAGACAAGTGTTTAAACCATTCTTCACAACTCAAAGCGAACGTGGATATGTTGGTGTCGGCATGAGCACAACTTATGATATTGTGAAAAATAAATTATCTGGTGATATTACGATAGATAGTAAAGAGGGCGAAGGCACAACAGTTGTTATTACATTGCCTTAATTACTATCCCATTCTAGATTATGTTTTTATATGGCGCGTACTTGTTGCGCCATATAATAATCAATTTTAACTATTGCAGATATTTAGGTAACTTCGGCAAGCTGTCAATATGTGCCTTTTCATGTTGAATAATTACTTTTGCGCCAAGTTTCTTTGCTATTTTTTCAAACCTAGTCATTGATACTCTGGTTTGTGGCTCATCACTGTTAAAACGTGGTACGCGTTTTAAATCACGACTGGTTGCTTGATGATATAAGTCACCAGATAGTAATACAGGTCCAGTTTTTGGTAACATCAGTTGTAATGCTGTGTGGCCATGAGTGTGGCCTGGGGTGTCTAGAATCACTACACTTCCATCGCCAAAGACATCTAAATCACCACTGAATAATTTAGGTTTAAACGTTGTTAATGCGGCGAATTCTTTACGTGATTCTTTGCTAGCAAACATCTGGTTAACTTCTCGTTCTTGAGCTAACCAAGTTGATGTCTTAAACGTCGATAGTTGACCTACGTGATCAAAGTGACTGTGTGAAATAGATACATACTCGACATCTTGTGGCGTCATGCCTATTTCGGCCAGTTGTTGAGGTAATGTTTTAGCCATTGTTAGTGTGAAAACACCATTGACTAGCGGCTTACCGCCAACAAGATCGGCTGATAGCCCTGTATCCCATAATAAGTCCCCCTTTGGATGACGGACCAAAAAACAACTGCCGCTCAGGGTTCTTTCTTGTTTAGCGTAGTCACCTGTCGACGAAAATACGTCCATGTTTGAGACTTTTATCGTGCCACATTCAAACGTATATAATTTAATGGGAGGCATTTTATCGACGTTAGCGTTTGCAATATTAGTGAGAAGAGTCATGGATAACCCTGTGGTGATTAATGCGCTGCGTATTAAAGTACGTGAGACACTGCGCCATGTTTTTGTAGGTAAAATAAGCGATGAATTGGTTGTGACCTGATGCATATTTGTTACTCCGTTGTAGAATTGATGGAGGCATCATATAATGTATGGACTTCATTTGTAAGTACGCACTTTTTTTACTGATACTTACATTTTTAATACTAAGTATACTTTGTATACCTAAGAGGCGCCTGATGGTTCACAAACAATACGACTGCAATTTTGGATGCCCTGTTGAAGCAACCCTAGAGGTTGTTGGTGGTAAATGGAAAGGTATTATTCTTTATTATCTACTTCAAGATACATTGCGTTTTAGTGAACTTAGACGTGTTATGCCCAATATCACGCAGCGTATGCTCACCAAGCAGTTACGAGAATTAGAAGCGGCTAAAATAATTTCACGTAAAATCTACCCAGAAATCCCGCCTAAGGTGGAGTATTCTATTTCAGAATATGGCACAACACTCGCACCCGTGATTCAGGCCTTGCAGCAATGGGGTATGAAACATATAGACCATAGAGTGTAGAAACAAAATTTAGGACGGTTAATATACAGTCTATATTAACCGTCCAATATTCTTATTACGTTCTTATTTCTCTTCGCAACTAGCTAGCGGTGATAATTAATCGAGCCCAACATACAAATAAAATGAGTACGCCACTGCCAAAGCACATCAAGCGATGAATAACATTGTTATACGTAAGGTGGATATAGGCATGCGCGTAACGTAATGCAACAAAAGCCCAGCTCGCATATATAAAGAACGTATCTACCTGTTCCAGTTGCAAGGCAAACAAAACAAATATGATGAATAACATCGGCATTTGAAATTGATTATTGTAACTGTTACCAGGCGTGACGTATTTAGCGTCTATCCCTTCTAAATTCATTGTCTTAAAACGGCTAACTTTTATATCACCAGCAAACGCACCTTTGCGGCGCATCATCACGGTCAAAAGCGCGACAATAGCAATTAATACGAGCTGCATGGCTATAGGGTAAAGAATGGCGGCGGTGTTCATGCGTTATCTCCTTGATTTGAATATGTGATTGATAATACAAATAGCGATTGGATGACCAACCATGGTAATACTAAAAATTGCGCCGTCAAATTCAGATCTTGGCTAAAGTTTAAGTAAAATATCGCGATTAGATTGATCGCGACTAAGATCGTTGCTGATTTAACACATAGCTTTTTCATGGCTGTTTCCTTGTAAAGTGAAACTATATTCTAGATTGTATATTGCTAGTTAAGAAGTGGCGTTATTGACATTTATAGTGCGATAATTGACATTGTGGCGTGAGTAACTTATCGTCAACGTTTATTCACTTATGTTTGGGTGTGACCATGAAGACTATTGCGATTTTAATTTTTGAGGGGATTATGCCTTCTGGCGTCGTTGGCCCTACTGATATATTCAATATCGCTAATAGTATTTCAAAACACTTTGGTCGAACAAGTATGGGCGATTTGTTTGAAGTGAAATTTGTGTCCCTTGATGATAGTGAGGTGACGACACCTAATCACATCACATTTAAGCCCACCATGAAATTAAATGAAATAGAGCAAGCCGATTTAGTGCTGGTTGGTGGGCATCATTACACGGATGAACAAGGCTTATTAGATCATTTGAAGCATATGACCAACTTTACCCCTTACTTACAGCGAGCTCATGCCAGCGGAACCACCATCTGCTCATTTTGTACGGGCAGTTTCGCGTTAGCACAAGCAGGTTTGCTCGATCATTCAAAAGCCACAGTAAGTTGGTGGTTAACACAAAAATTCAGTCAATTTTTCCCAAGTGTTGAGTTAATTATGGACAAGTTGATTGTGAAAAATAACAACGTGTGGACTTCTGGCGCAACGACTGCTTACACCAGTTTGTGTGTTGAACTTGTTGAAAAATATACCAATCACCAATTGGCTAGTCAGCTATCTCGGGTGTTGTTACTCGATAATAATCGGATGTCTCAATTGCCCTATATGAGAGCACAAGGGGCTTTAGGCCATAATGACAAGGCGATTGCTAGTTGCCAATATTGGCTGCAAGAACGATTAAGCCAAAGTATTACTATTAAGGCGATGAGTGATCAATGTGCATTAAGTGAGCGTACTTTGATCAGGCGTTTTAAGGCAGCGACAGGAGTCACTCCGTTGAGTTATTTACAGCAACTTCGTGTGGACGCCGCAAAACAACTGCTCGAAAATACCAACTTAACTCTAGAGAATATTGTAACTCAGGTAGGTTACGACGATGTTAGTGCCTTTAGGCGCTTATTTACTAAGTTAACCCAATTAACGCCACGAGCTTATCGTAGTTCTTTTGGTTAATGTAATCAGGATTAATTATTTAGTTAATCGGGCTTGCACATTTTTATAGTAACTTTTACTAATGACAATATCTTGTTTACCAATGAGTAAATGATCACGATGTATAGTGTCAACATGCCTTAAGTTTACGATATATGATCGATGAACACGTATAAAATCATTGGCGGGTAGGTTTTCTAAGGCTTGACCCATTGTCTTAAAAGACAACCACTTCCCATGTTTTAGATGATAAGTAACGTAATCGCCATAGGCCTCAATGAATCTTATATCAGCTAATAATATCCGTTCATATCGATTATCTACTTTAACAAAAATGTAATTATCATTGGTAATTTTAGAAGTGTCTTTTGTGAGGGGAACCACTGACACCGTATTATTTAGCTCAACAAGCTTGTTAGCCGCTTTTAAAAACTGTGGATAACGAACAGGTTTCACTAAGTAATCTAACGCATTAAGTTTAAAGCCTTGTAATGCATAATCGGGGTGAGCGGTGATAAAAACAATCTTAGGTGGATTAGGCAAAGAAGATACTAAATCGATACCATTTAATGAAGGCATATTAATATCGAGCAGTAACAGGTCTACTTGATGACTATTAAGATAGTTTATGGCTGCAAAACTGTCTCTGAAACTAGCTTTCAATGACAAAAATGGTGTTTTTTCTACATAGTCCGAAATCAGCTCAAGGGCTAGTTTTTCATCGTCGACGACGACCACATTAAAAATCATTGTAAAACCAACTTAGCATTAAATGTGTTGTTTGAAGTTTCAATATTTAACCTATGCTTATCAGGATAAAGTAGCTGTAGCCTTCTTTCTAAATTAACTAAACCTACACCGCCGATGGCGTCTTTTGACTTTTTAAATGGTGACATTGGATTTGAGACAATAAAGGTAATTTCTTTGTCATCATAGGATACCTGTATGTTTATGGTGTTATTTTTTTCAGGGGTAATGCCGTGTTTAAACGCATTCTCCACTAATGTAATGAATAACATCGGCGCCACATTGAGGTTATATCCCGTTCCTTTATCTGAATATTCAAGGGTGACATCTTCAGAGAATCTGAGCATTTGTAAATCTATATATTTATTTAAATAGACCAACTCCTCCTTAATAGGCACTTTTTCCGATTGCGTTTCATATAACATGTACCGTAATAAATCTGACAACTGGCCGATTCCGTCTGATGTTTTCTCATCACCATATTGATACGAGCTACTGTATAAGCTGTTTAGCACATTAAAAAGAAAATGTGGGTGTATTTGCTGTTTTAGAAATGCCAACTCAGTTTTTGTGTGCTGAATGTCTCGTTCTTTATTGGCTACTTTCAGTTTTAGGTTGGTAAAAAATCGCTGCATAAGCAAAGCACAAATAGCCCAAAATAATTGATAACTCAAACTCAATTTATACATCATTCCTTGTGAATGATTAATGCTTTGTGAGTTAATCATAGCAATCACCACATCATTTATTTCAACTAAAGCAAAGATTGATATTAATGCAATGACATAAAATTTTAGACGTTGATGATTGAAGTAACGCGCAATTACAAAGCAATAAAACCAGTAGAAGCTAATCATATTAAGTAACAAAGGCAATTTACTATCGCTGGCCTTGATGAGGTCATTTTCAATATTTTGCATGTCCACCACATACATTTGGTTATTGGATATTAGCCATAAATAACTTAACCAAAAAATGGTATGTGTCATTATTTCGCTAATGGGGAATCGACGTAGTTTGTTTATTTGAATGGCCTTTTAAATGTATTTATTAATTATTATATAGTCGATATTTTTGGTATGAAGATTAACTCGACCAAATGCCTTAATTGCTCGCTCAGTGGTGAGATTAACTCGATAAGTTAACATATATTCTATTTCATTGATTTATCGAGTCAAACAGTCACATTATCGAAAAAAAAACGCGGTTGATATTTTTTATTATAGATTTGAATCTTCAAATAGCTCAAAGGAAGATATCATGAAAAATAGAAAAAAAAGAATCAAGTCTAGCCATCAATGTTTAATATCAGGCGTACTTATATTGTCATCATTGTCTGCTGGCGCATTTAGTGATGAAAAAACGCTATCAAGAGATAAATTATTACAGCAGTTTAATCAAACCAAAAAAGTCCAGCCTACGCTGTATTTTGAAAACGATTCATTACGTATCTTTAGCGAAAATAACACAGATTTATTGAGAGAGAAATCAGAGCTACTACATGCGTTAGATATTTTTGAAAAAAACTTTGGTCCATCCCCTAAAATCGACATCGCTTTGATGAATAGTCAAATGAGTTTAATCCAATTAGATACCCGCAAAATTTCTGATCTATATTTGAGTTTTATGAGTTATCAAGGCATAGCCCAGAGTCCTAAAATGGGGAGTATAGGTACTAATAAGGTAGAAAAATATAATATTCTTGCGCATGAGGCTTGTCATAAGTTGTTGATTAATCAAGTTGACGAAAAAGGGTTGAAAGCAAAACAGCGTAATGAATTAACTTATGGTCACGCGATGTTACCCGATTGGTTCGATGAAATGGCCGCCATCATGTGTGAAAACCAAGCGTTGAGCGAAATGAGGTTATCAAATGATATTGACTCTTTTATACCGTTCAAAGAATTTTTAGATATGGAGAATCCCGCATTTACCAGTATAAAGGATCAAATGAATCGATTAGTGAAGCAGCAACTTGAGTTAAGCAATGACAAAAAACAAACCACCGTGATGTCTGTGGAGTTAGATGAAACTGACAATGAATTAGCTTTTTTGTTTTATCAGCAAGCTGCATTGTTTCGTCATTTTTTGACAGAGAAATTAGGACATCAAATATTTAAGCGATTGACGCAGCAATTTGTCCAAGGGGCTGATGTTAATGCGTGGTTATTACAGCAACTATCGTTAAATGATTCAGTACAGTTAGATGTTGCCTTTAAAAGGTTTTATCAGAAAAATAGCTAACTAATCACAATAACCTAACCAAGAGTGAGTATTACTCTTGGTTGTTTCAGGTTATGTAATGTAATCGGTGTTCTTTTTTATTTGGGGACGTTATAGCTGTTTGAATGATGCAACAATAGGTCGACCTTGTATTTTAAGGCACATACCGCCCAAAAGTGGAATATGAGGATGATTTATAGGCATTTACTTGTCAAAATACCCTAATCCATTCATTATTCTAGGTTAGTCTCGAATATTCACCTATTAATCCCTGCTGGAATACCCAAGAATACTCCCTGTTGCCGGCCGCAATACATATTCTAATCAGTATATGATTAGTCAATTGCTATTAACAAATCCCTTTCAATAGTTTGAAAGAAGTAAGGAAATAAACATGACTTTAGGTGAACAACTTAAAAAACTAAGAAACGATCGCGGCCTAAGCCAGCCCGAATTATCTGAATTAGCCAATATTGAACAATCATATTTGTCGAAATTGGAAAACGATAAATCGATACCATCCAATGATATTTTTAGAAATGTATTAAAAGCACTCAATGTTTCCCTTATTGATTTTTTATCAGCATTTAATCTCAAACAAGATCGCCAGCATTTAATTCAAATTCCAGATATTGAATTTTGGTTTGAAAAAGAAGACCACAAAAGCAGTAAAAATAAACGCCGTAATTTACGCTACTTTTGCGCGCTTATTGTGATCGCAGTTACGATATTCTATATCGGTAGCAGCAAACAATTATTTAGTGAAACGCGTTTCCAATATCGTTCTGAAGGTGTTGTCCTTACTGGGGAACAAAAGGAGATCTTTAGAAACTGGAAAAATTTGATAGACCGTAATCAAGATAATTTAACAGCTAGAGTTCGGGCAAAAGAATTAGAAATAAATCAGCGAAAAGATATGATCTATTTTTACGCTTATGAACATAAAGGACGTGGCTTTGAATTGAATGATAAAAATGGCCGACGTTATTATTATTTAACAGGGGATGTTCAGTCCCCGAGATTAATTAATGCCTGGCTACAAATCTTTGGCGTGCTGTTTTTTACAGCTGGAATTCTATTTTTTGCTTTAGAAACGCGTTTATCTAAAGGTAAATAGGAGATATTTCATGTTAAAACGCCATAACCTTGCAGCATTTTTATTTGCGTCATTATTGTCTTTGTCCCTAGAGGCTCGAACAAGCCAAGAGCCAGATAATGTGAGATTTAATGAGTTGAGTGATAGTACGGCTAAATTGATTTTTACGAGTAACATTAATGTAAATCTACATCATTTTTTATATGAAATGGCCCGTGATGAGAAGCAATTTAGCTTGTTACTTAGTACCCCAACTCTGTCCAAGGAACAGAGAGCAGAATATAGCGTAGTAGTTGATTTTTATAAGGAAAACTATATTAACAATAACGTTGATTTATATTGGTCTAATTCTGAACTTGCGGCGTTTACCAGCAAATTAAATAACAGGCGTAAGGTGGATGACAGCAATAGTGAGCTGGTATATATCTTTAATAAACTATTACCCACTTACAAAAAAACGTTATGGATGCAACACCTTAAGTCAAATGCGCGTTGGTATAATGCCCTCTCACCTAAGTTAAATAGTTATGGAGAGAAAATTAAAACCTCTTTAGAGCTGCTGTTTCAAAGCCCTTTAGTGGCTATTGAGCAGCATCCTATCGACGTTGTTTATAAAGCAGGGATCAGGCAGGGTGCTCATACGAGTGGACGAACTCCTCACACGATGATTAATAGCACCAATAATGATTATGCCGACTGGGCATCGCTTGAAATGGTATTTCATGAGGTTTCTCACGCGGTAGCGGTTAATCGACAAAGTAAACTTAGTCAGTTGATTAAAAAAGAGTTTAATAATTTAGATATTAAGATATGGCATCCTATTTTGTTTTATACGGTTGGTGATGTTGTAAAAAAAACGATAGCAGAAAGGCATGATAATTACATATCCTATGCGACAAAAACTGATCTTTACTACAAAGGTTGGGGAGTAAGAGAGTCGACTTTAATAACTTATTGGCAGCCTTATTTAGAGGGGAAGTTGACGATGGAGCAAGCCATAAAAAACATCGCTCAATTTTACAAGGAAACGACATAAGTGACGTTTAATATAGTCAAACCATTTACATGCCTACCTAAAGGAGGGGATATTTAAACTGAGTGAACCCATCATATTATTGAAGAATAAAATGGTGGGTTTTATCAATGACTACCGTACAATTGCTTATTAATTTTTCAAATGTTCAACTTCCATGTTGCCTCCTCCTATACAGCGCTTGTGCAAGCCAAATATTCAATCATTTTTTATTTTATGTGCCTTAATTTGGCTAGCCTATGCTAATGGACTTCAAGCCGCCAATGGCGGCTTTTTTCAGAGTTTACTCAGTAGTGTGCTTGGCGTGGTTGGTGCCGTGTTTGCTAATTTATCCGGCGCGGGTGGTGGGGTGGTATTTATTCCTGTTTTTGCTGAATTAGGATTAACCGAATCACAATCGGTGGCTACAAGTTTTGCGATTCAAAGCTTTGGCATGACAGCTGGCGCCATTACATGGAGTTTGTATTATTGGCGTGAACATCGGTTAAACCCTAAATGGCAATCGTTTATATATATTGTGGTGATCACAGGTGGCGCGTCTGCCGCAGGTTTGTGGATAGAGCAGTTATGGTCTCTTGGCGTTCCCCAATCACTAGGGCATTCGTTCAGCTGGTTCTCAATATTATTAGGGCTTTCTTTACTGGCGCAAATATACCTACTTAAAGCGAAAATCAGTATTCATAATCAGCTTAAACCTTTGGATGTTGTAGCATTAATTGTTATTGGCTTAGTGGGCGGCGTGATCACGGCGTGGTTATCTGTCGGGGTGGGAGAATTACTTGTTTTGTTTCTTATTTTTCGCGGATTTTGTGTCACGTTAGCAATCTCCTGTGCGGTTGTTGTAACTGCAATAACCGTTTGGTCTGCTGCCCCTATTCACCTCAATTCTAGTAGTGATGCGGTGTGGGAAATTGTTATGTATGCAGGGCCTGCGGCCATTATTGGGGGAATTGTAGCTAAAACTATTGCGACCTATATTCATACCAAAACACTTAAAACAGTACTTGGCCTCTGGATACTTATCATGGGGCTCATTGGTTAATACAGAGTCATATTTTATAATTAGTATCAATAATAACCATCACACAATGCTACGCATAAAATAATGACCATATTTGTTGTTATTTTCAAAAGTTAATCAATACAGATTTTGTTACGAATTAATGGTTACTTTAAGAACTTAACGGTTCGTAATAACAATAGTTAATGCTATAACAATCAAGCACTAGTATTGAATGCTGCATAGGGTTATTCAATACATGATAACTAAAATAAAACATACTTTAATTAACTAAAGGCATTATTAATTTCATGAAGCATAGATATGTAATCGCAACTCTGGCGATATTTTTGTTGAGTAGCTCGTTAGCTTTGGCTGAAGCTAAAGTAAAAAAAGAACTGTTAATCGATCAAAGTAATACAACGAGTCATAGCACTAAAATTAATGGAAAAAAAATAAAGTATAGTGCGACTACGGGTACGCAACCGGTATGGGACAAAGATGGTAACGCTATAGCTAGCCTGTTTTATACCTACTATAAGCGCAGCAATATTAAAGATAATAGTAGCCGTCCACTTTTAATTTCTTTTAATGGCGGACCCGGCTCTGCGTCGGTATGGATGCATGTTGCTTACACTGGTCCGCGTATATTAAACGTTGATGATGAAGGTTTTCCAATACAGCCTTATGGTGTTAAAACTAATCCATATTCGGTGTTAGATGTTGCTGATATTGTGTTCGTTAATCCTGTAAATACGGGGTACTCGCGAGTTTTACCTGATAAAGATGGCAAGATGCCAGCAAGAAGCAAACAAAAGAAAAATTTCTTTGGTGTAAATGCTGATATCAAGTATTTAGCCGAATGGGTAAATACTTTTGTGACACGTAACAATCGCTGGCGTTCACCTAAGTTCCTCATTGGTGAAAGTTATGGCACCACGCGTGTTGCAGGGTTAGCGTTAGCTCTTCAATCGAAACAGTGGATGTATTTAAATGGGGTGATTCTAGTATCACCAACGGATATTGGCATTAAACGTGATGGGCCAGTAAAAGCGTCTAATCGTTTACCTTATTTTGCTGCTGCTGCTTGGTATCATCAAGCGCTTGATAAGAATTTACAAGCAATCGACTTGGAAGAACTATTACCTGAAGTTGAATCATTTACGATAAATAAATATTTGCCTGCATTGGCTAAAGGCAGTTTTATTTCGGCTGAGGAAAAGCGTGATATTGCCAAGCAGGTTGCCCAATATTCAGGTTTATCAGTCGTTGAAGTCTTACGTAATAATTTAGATATTAGACCGTCGTATTTCTGGAAAGAATTGCTTAGAGAACGCGGTAAAACCTTAGGCCGTTTAGACTCACGATATTTGGGTATTGATAAAAGAGAGTCAGGATCCAGACCCGATAATAATCAAGAGTTAAGTTCGTGGTTACATAGTTTTACACCAGCGATAAATTATTACTTGCGTGAAGAACTGAAATATAAAACAGACATTAAATATCAAATGTTTGGTGATGTTCACCCTTGGGATCGAAGTGGTAACAGAACAGGGGAGAACTTACGCTCAGCAATGGCGCAAAATCCATACTTAAACGTGATGGTGCAATCAGGCTATTATGACGGAGCGACTAATTATTTTGATGCTAAATACACCATGTGGCAGCTTGATCCTAGTGGGAAAATGAAAGATAGATTGTCATTTAAAGGTTACCGCAGTGGACATATGATGTATTTAAGACACGAAGATTTAAAGTCATCGAACGATGATATTAGATCTTTTATCAAACGCAGCTTACCCGCTAAAAACAGCCCAGCAAAATACAACTAATAGGCATTTATATTTGCCGTTAAGTTTGGCTCGAACGTAGGTATCTTAACGCCGAGGGATATGCTTGACAGTTAGTCCTCGGCAGTTGTAACTTAGGAATTAACTATTCGTTTCTCTAGCCGAGGGTACAATGAATAAATTAATATCTTTAGTGGCCACCTGTGTTTTCTGTTTAGTTATGCCAACAAATCTGGCAGCCAATGAAATAAAGAATCTAACTATTATCAATGGTTCTTATGGCGGCGGCTGGGAATTAACGTCAAAAGTTACGGCTAAAACACTCGTCTCATTAGGGTTAGCAAGGAGTTATAATATTGAGACTCTTGAAGGTGGAGCTGGTTGGCGCGCCCTCGAAATGTTTATCACAGATGACAGATTCCAACACGATATATTAATACAGTCTGAGCCGTTGATTTCTGGATCACTTAAGAGAATGTACCATAAGGGATTTCGTGACCTACGGCCCATTGCATTGATAGCGGCTGAATATTCCTGCCTCGTAGTAGCCTATGATTCTCCCTATAAAAATTTCTCAGATGTACTATCTGCGTTGGAAGCTAACCCAAGTCAGGTTCCTATTTCTGTTGGTGGAAGGTTTGGCACAGGGGATCATATAACGGCTAGTATTATTTTCAATGCGGCTAAAGTAATCAATACAGCTAATTTACGATATAGCTTTTCAGATGGCGGAGACGATGCCACGGTTAATTACTTAATAAAATCAGAAAAAATGATTGGAGTTACAGGTTATAACTCTATCATTCGTTCCGCAGTGGATGAGAAAAAAGTGCGGGTGATCGCGATAACAAGTCTCAATAAGGTGGATGGTCACAGTTCTTTCAAAGAATTGGGAATTAATATTGAACATGCTAATTGGCGTGGTTTTTTTGCGCGTAAAGACATTTCAGAAGACAAATTCAAAACCTATTTAAGTGCTTTAAGTACTCTATCAAAATCCAAAGAATGGCATAATGTATTAAAAGAAAATGGCTGGAGCCCATTTTTTAAAGTGGGATCCGACCTTCATGAATATTTAGTCGAGCATGAAAAGAAATTAAAGATGACCATGAAAGATTTAAATATTATTAAATAACGACGCTGATTAAACATGATTCAAAATCACTAGCGTTTACTCGTTGGTATTTTTCAGCGTATTTCACAATGTACGATTTTTTATTAACATCAGCTGCCAGTCGTCATGGCTGCCGCCGCTGCCTAAATACATATTTTTGAGCGCTGTTTGTGCAAAAATATTATCGTTGAAATCGGGTAGCCAACCGCTATTAAATTGTTGGTTTATTAGTTGTAACACTTGTTGGTGTTGATCATTAATGAATGCCCAATAAATCCGGTTTGTAGGCGTTAACTCCCCACCTTGTTGAATGAATTGATGGAGTCTTTGGTTAATCTTTTGCTGCGCTGAGATGTCATTTAAACGTTGGTATATCCGTGATAGTAATACATACAGTCCGCTATTCTCGTGCGTAATTTGTCCGTTTATATTTATCTGTGGAAAGTATTTTTGCAGTGCACTTAACGCCTCTAGAGTCTGGTTATTATAAAATAAAGCCGTGATATGAGGCATTGCATAGCGAGTTACACTGGGGGTTAGGTTTAAACGAGCCGTCATTTTTTGCTGTGCCAGTGGAAAGTCGCCTTTAGCACTGGCTAGTGCGCCTTGGCAATATAATAAAAAGGCTTGATTCACATTTTCAGTTTGTGCTTGTTCAATTAAGTGCTGCGCTGTATCAACCTTCCCCAGTCCTAACCACACAAGTGCCTGTGTTAAACGATAAACAGGTTTGTCGGCTATGTTGCTTGGATTGTCTAGCCAGTCTAAAAATGCGCTAGCACGTGCTGAGTTTAATAATAAAAAATCAAGCTCTTCTACGGCTCTATGGGCGTAATTAGGTTCTATAGTCAGCGCGCGTTGATAATATTTACGCGCACTATTTAACTGGCGCACATTAAGATAAGCATAAGAGAGTCCACGAATGATAATAGGGGAGAGTGGATCGAGTGAATATGCCGTGCGGTGCTGCTTTAGGCCTTGTTGATATTGCCCTAATTGTCTTAAATAGTTGCCATACCAATGGTGTGCCATGGCATAGTTTGGGGCGGCATTAATAGCCCGTTTAAATAACTGATCTAGCTGCTCATCGTTTCTATCATCAATATCCAGCTGTAATAACGCTTGAGTGGCAATGACTTCGCCTTTGTTTGGGGCCAATGCTACTGCTTTATTTATATGGGGTTTACAGCGTTGATAAGCTAATGCCTGTGGTAAATCGCTATATACTGACAAGTATAAGTAGGTGTGACATAAACCGACTAAAGCGCCGATATGTTGTGGCGATTGTTGTAGTATGTTTTCAAAGGCTATTTTAGCTTGTTCTAAAGCATTGGGCTTACGCTGATCCCAAAAATAATGAGCCAGTGCATATTCTTCAAAATGCGCATCCTGGGGTGATTTGTTATTTTGAGGCTGATTCTCTAGCGTGTTATTTGGCATCAAATGGTTAATTAACCCTGCGACAACATCATTTTTAAGCTTTAGATAATTGGTGTGATTTGCCGTGAAATTATCGGCCCATAATACTTTTCCAGTCGATGATTCGAGCAGCTGAATTGACGCTAATAACTTATCTTGATCGCGTAAAATACTAGTGACCAGTTGGGCCTGCGCTGTCACTTCCCCTCCTTTAGCTCTGAGATAGATAAATTTATAAGAAGATTGAGTGACCAATTCACTTAAAATAAGCTGACTAAAACTATCGAACGCTTCATTGTGAGGATGACTTAGATTATCAGTAGGTAGTACTGCCACGGTATTTATAACTTGCGTGGTTAAAGGGGATTTTTGATAAAAGCTAATGACGAAAGCCATTAACACCACACTCAATAAAACGAGGGCGATTATCGTTATTGGTCGGCGACGAGTGACAACAGCGGAGGCTTTATTTAAGTCGGCTTTAGTTTCGATTGGCGGTTTATCTGTAAAATTTTTGATGTCCACAAAAGTGAGAGGCGCATTAATACGATAACCTTTGCCTGATACCCGTTCTACATATTGAGTCTCATCGCTGTCGTGAGACAGCGCTTTGCGCAGCTGCGCCACGGCTTGATAAATAGAGCTGTCAGAAATAACGCGCTCAGGCCACACGGCTTGGGCAATCTCATGTTGCGATTTTGGTTGACCATGAAAGCGTACTAAATATTCACACAGCGCCATGACTTTAGGGGTCACCTTGCGCACATCATTAGTTGCGTCACCCATACGGTCGCCAATATTACTAGCATCTGGTTGGGTGGTGTTTAGCTGCACTGTATTGAGTGAGGGCGTCACTAACCACACGCCTAATATAAAGGCATCGTTAGAGGTTAATTCGTCGTTAGTTACAGCATCTGACAAGTCGTTTCTCTTTTTATAGTAATTTAATGTTAATTAAGTATTTGATTTTAATGTTTTAATAAAAATTTTAGAAATTAATAAGACTTCGATTAAGTACCATTTGATTATTTCATTCAGGCTGTGTGTTACTTAATAACAACGACCAATGTGAGAAATTATGAAACGCTTTATCAATTTATGTTTAACCATTAATATTGCTTTAATCGCGCCCAATGTTTTTGCGAATAATTTAGTCATTAAAAATGTCACGGTAATTAATCCCCTCAATAATAGCAATATTAAAACGCTAAAACATCAGTGGGTTGAGATAAAGAATGGCCGTATTAGTCGCATCTCAAATACTCCTATTAAATTCTCATCAAAGAGTCAAACATTAGACGGCCAAGGCAAGTACCTAATACCTGGTTTAATGGATGCTCACGTACACACTGGCAGTATGCCTGGACTGAATCATGACTTGCCAGATGCTGAAACCCTGCAAGGTGAATTTTTAATGCAGCAACCAAAAAGCTATTTATATTATGGCATCACGCAGCTGCTTGATCCTTCTCGCACGCCAGCTTCAGTAGAGCAATTTAACCAAGCCCCATTAAAACCCGATTTCTTTCATTGTGGTGCCATCCCTATTATTGGCGGTTACACCTTGGCTGGTGCTGATGTGACACAAGCACTCAAACGCCGGAAGTATTTCATTTATCAGCCTGAAAAAGACGGTAAAACCCCTCAAGGTTTTGATGCATCGCAACATACGCCAGAACGTGTGGTACAACGCATTGCTCAAGATGGCGCTCGTTGCGTAAAAGTGTATACGGAAGATGGTTTTGATATGGCTAACCATTGGCCAACGATTAGTAATGAATTATTGCAGCGTGTACGAAAAGCGGCCACCAAGCACGGATTAAAAATGATGGCTCACGCCAACGCGGTCGATATGCAGAAAATAGCGATTGATGCCGATGTCGATATTTTAGGTCACGGTATGTGGAATTGGCTAGAACTAGCAAACGATACACCGGCATTGCCTGACGAAATTAAAGCTGTGGCAGATCGTATTGTTACAAAAGGCATCACTTACCAGCCTACGCTCAATGTGATGCGTAGTTTAAGGGATGTCATGGTTGATGATCATTTATCCCATCCTGATTATCATAATGTGATCTCTAACAAAGCGATGGCGTGGTATCAATCAGATGCTGGGCAATGGTTTGGTGACGAGATGAAAAGTGGATGGGGAAATCGAAATAAACAACAAATTCATCAACGAATGACTACGGTGCTTAATCAAGGTGAGCGAGTTTTACAATATCTTTATCAACAGGGCCACCCTATGGTATTGGCAACAGATACGCCGCCAGCACCAACTTATGCCTCCCAACCGGGAGTGTCAGCTAATTGGGAATTAAAACATATGCATAAACTAGGCGTCCGGTTAGATCATTTGTTAGCCGCAGCGACTATAAATAACGCCAAAGCATTTGGTATTGATGGTGATTATGGCTCAATTGAATTAGGTAAAGTCGCAAACTTACTCTTATTATCATCAAACCCTCTGGATGATATTACGGCCTATGATCATATTGAAACCGTCATCGTACATGGCGCAGCGCATCAGCGAGATCAATTGAAAGTGAAAAACTAAACCATAACGCGATAGCGATTAACTGTCTTAATCGCTATCTATTACTTGTTTGGGCAGGGATTGTAATATTGATTTTTTGATAATTCTTCGGCTTCTTTAACTAACATATCAGACGCCTTTGTTTCTCCAAATTCTTGAATATTATCTATCCAATGTCTAAATAGCGATTCATCAATCATGCTTAAATCGATGGCTTTATAACTATGGTCATTAAACGAATATAGCAGAGCTTTGCTATTTTCTTTTGTTTGTTTTTCGGCGCTTATATTATCCTCGGCGTTATAAATCTTTCGCTGGATGCCATTGCCAATTAGTGTGGTGAGTGCTGATTTTGCATTGTGCTCAATATGGCCTGCCATTGTTAAACAAGCTTGTGCTTTTTTACTATCGTTAACAATGTTAGTGGTGCAATAATCAAAAATAGGATTAATAGCTATGCTCTTAGCGGCCATTAACCCTAACGCAGTAATAGCACGAGCAGAGAAATCGTTGTGAGAACTTCCATTGGACGCATCAATAAATAGCTGGACACCAGCGAACTCATAACCGTTATATATAGGGGACTTAACCAATTCTTTCAGGGCATTGAGTGTGTTGTCGTGCTGGTTTTTACTCGCATAATAACTTGCTACATTTAACCACATAGCACCATTATTGGGATCACTTTGTATGGCTTTTTCAATTAAATCGTCATTACAAATTTTATGCGCCGAATTAAGGGCACATTGTGTCACAACATCCATCATTATTAAGGGAGATGGCGAGAAGTTATTGAGGTATTGCTCAAGTAAATCAAGGCGCGATTGACCGTTGGCAAGATCTGAATAAAGGGCGTAAACCAGTTGTTTATTTTTATCATTAGATTGGCTTAATTCTGTAAAGTATTGCTGCTCTAAGGCTTGGGTAGTTTGTATCTGATTGAGACTACATTTAACTATATAGCCTTTCTCAGACGTTGAGCTTGGGACATTTAATGGCTTTGCATCAGTGGGTGCTATCTGTTTATCATTATGTGCCTGTTTTAAACTATCAACTTTTACTAACGGCGATTGAGGGGGGCTCTGTTGCGGAGTAACACCCTCTAATGTTGAAAGTGTTAACCATTGCTGCACGCCAATAATTATGACGATAATCGTTAATGCTATAAATCCTTTTTTCACCAGTAATCCTTAATGTTGTTGCTTATTATCGCGGTGTCATTATTTTATTTTCATTAATTGTGTCATATTTCCACAACTTTGTTCACTAATATATATTGAGTCAAACATTAAGGTAATTAGAACTACATGACAGAAATTGATGAAAAAGAATTCTTAACGATCATCGAAGCTAACAAAGACCGAATCTACAGAATTTGCCGTGCTTATTGCGTTCCGCCAGTTGATGCTCAAGACTTGTTTCAAGAAGTCATTGTTGAGATATGGCAGTCGTTAGCGAACTTTAAAGGACGTTCGAATATCAAGACTTGGATCTATCGGATTACTCTAAATGTTTGTTTTCGCTCAAACAAAACTCAAAAGAGGGACAATCAGCATATTGTACGGCTCGATAGTATTGAGATAGCAGTGAGGGACAGCCAAAGCAGTGATGAGCATCAATATACGATGCTTCGTCAATGTATATCAGTTCTAAAAGAGTTAGAGCGATCGATTATTATGCTTCATTTAGATGAACTGTCCTACAGAGAAATAGCCGCCATAACGGGTATAACCGAAAATCATGTAGCGGTAAAAATTAAACGAATTAAAGTCAAATTATTAGATTGTATAGTGTCATCACAAGCTAATTCATCAGGGGAAGCGTATGTTAAATAAAGACCAAAAAGAAGTATGGAGCGATATTCAAAGTACATGGAATAACTCGGCTCATGCTCAAGATATTAATGTAAAAGCTAAGCGGCTGTTAGATGAGTTAAAAACTAGGGTAACTCCCCTAGAGAAGCGTTTAATTAAAGCAGACATTGAAAGAGTTAAAAATTCGATTAGTGAGTTTGAGAAAAATTCAATCGATAGAGACTTAAAAATTTTGACAAAGTATTTAAAGAAATTCATGGGGTTATTTAAGAAAGAAAAATGAATTTAACTAAGGAAGCTAGCGTATTAATTATCGCGCTCGCTTTAATTTATCCAAATGCCAACCTGAAACACGCACCTGAATCTGGTTTGGTGACATATTTCAAATCTCCACCATGTTGGATCATTATTTGACGTGACAAACTTAAGCCGATACCTGAACCTTGTTTTTTTGTGGTAAAAAATGGCACAAAAATTTGTTCAATAACATGGGATGCAACGCCGCTGCCACTGTCTTGAATATCGAGTAATAAATGTTGCTGACCATTTATATTTTCGTGTTGATGGAGTGTTAAACATACTTCTCTTCGAGTGCTCTCGCTAACCGCTTCTAGCGCATTTTTAATGAGGTTAATCAGTGCTTGTTCAATTTGAGCGCTGTCGGCAACCACTAAACAACTCGATTGATGATTAAAAATAAGCTGCGTGTCTTGTGATTTTGCTTGGGCTTTAAATAACGTTAGGGTGCGCTCAATTAGCGCTGGCAATTGTATTTCTTGCAGCTCAGGTTTAGGCAGTGAGGTAATTTGATGAAACCGCTTGATAAAAGCGCTCAACTGAGCCGTTCGACTCGATAACGTTGTTAACGCTTCATTTATGTCATCTTTGTCTTCAGGATCGTCAAAGGTGAGATCGTCGGGTAATAAGCTCATGGCCGTATCAGCCAAAGACGCTAAAGGCGTAATTGAGTTTGCCACTTCGTGAGTCAGTACTTTAGTTAGTCGCTTGTAGGCCTGTTGCTCTTTAGCGGCTAATGCTTGATAAATTGATTGGATGCTAACGAGCTTAAGGGACTTTCCCTGAATCTTGCAATGAGTGACATGGACTGACAACGTATCCACTTGCTCACCGCTTTGCCATGATACTGTCGTTTTTTGAGCTGTTTGTGCCGTTAACAATTGTCCAAGTTGGCCTAATGGATCGATGCTGTCGCCTAGGCGTCCAAGAAGTTTTTCACTGGCTGGATTTTTATGAACAATATGATTGTTGTCATCGATCACTAAAATAGCGATATCTATATGAATTAATAAGCTTTGTAAGTATTGAGCTTGGGTTTGGGCTTCAAGTCTGGAGCTTTGAAGGCGTTCACGGATCTGTGATATCTTATCCGCTAACGGATCGTTACGCGCAAAACCTAACATAGGATCGTTGTTGACGATGGCTCTGATAATTAATTCAATTTTATGTTTACTACGTCGATGAATACTCAAGAGCTTAAAGGCAATTAACAATAGCGTTAGCAATAGAATAATGACAACGGCCGAGAACCCTTGCTGTTGATACATATAGTGACAACCAAGTAGCAGTGCGGAATAGAGCGCTAACCACGTAGTTTGCTTGAGCGTATCAATATTAAAGTCCATATTTATCCAGCCGACGATACAACGCCCCTCGTGTTAAACCCAATGCTTTTGCTGCTTGACTGACGTTGCCTTTAAAGTGACTTAACGCCTTAGCAATTGTTTGTTGCTCGACTTCATCTAAATTAAATGTTTGTTGTGCCTGATCGTTAGTGGGTGTGTCTGACGTTGATGAGATATTAATAATGGAGCTAATATCTAAACTGTCCGTGTCTGACAAAATGACGGCGCGCTCGATTGAGTGGGATAACTCCCTCACATTACCCGGCCACGGATAACGGCTTAATCGTTGAATATCCGATGCGTTAATAAATAACTTCCGGTGATACTTTTGGCTAAAATGTTGTAAGTAATGATTAATTAACAATGGAATATCGTCTTTGCGATCGCGTAATGGCGGTAGTTTAATTTCGATGGTATTAATGCGGTACAACAAATCTTGTCTAAAAAGTCCGTTGGTAACGGCTTGATTGAGGTTGTCATTAGTCGCGCTTATTAACCTGATATCGATATTAATTGATTTCATGCTGCCTACAGGGGTTATTTCTCTATTTTGCAGGGCTGTTAATAACTTAGCTTGTTGATTAAGAGGTAAGTTGGCCAGTTCATCAAGAAATAAACTGCCGCCTTTGGCTAGTTCAAACCGGCCTATACGATCTGTTTTGGCATCGGTAAAGGCCCCTTTTTTATGACCAAACAATTCACTCTCAAATAACGACTCTGAAATAGCCCCCATATCAACATTTATTAGGCTGTTGTTGGCGCGTAAACTCCCTTGGTGAATGGCTCTGGCAACTAACTCTTTGCCTGTGCCGCTTTCTCCGGTGATCAGAATGTTAGCATCAGTTTTAGCCGCTTTTTCTATGATGGCGAAAACGTCTTTCATCACGTCACTTTGGCCAATAAAAGGTTGGTTACCCCCGAGCATTGCTTGGTTTAAGCCTTGGGTTTTTCGTGTCAGGTTATCAACGGTTTTCTTCGAGCTGGAATGTTGAAATGCGGCGGCCATTGAAGCGAGAAGTTCATCATTTTTCCAAGGTTTAGTGATGAAATCTGATGCGCCGGCTTTGATTGCATCAACTGAGAGTTTGATATCGGCATAAGCGGTCATCATGATCACGACAATGCTGGGATCGATAGATAAAATTGTTTTTAGCCAACGGAACCCTTCTTGACCACTAATTGCATCTTGAGTGAAGTTCATGTCGAGAATAATAACGTCAAACTCGTATTGACCAATCAGTGTTTCTATCTGGTGAGGGTCATCGGTAGTTTTGATTAAGCTGTAATGTTTTTTAAGCAATAATTTGATCGACGTTAAAATATCAACGTTGTCATCAACAACTAAAATGCGGCCGGAGTGTTTCATTGCTTGTTATGCCTAATTATTTGAAATGGTGATGGCGTAAACATTACCTTAGTCGATGAATAATGAAAAGAAATACTGTCCATTTATGGACATAAGACTGTTCTATTGGTGGACGCCTTTATGAGTTTATTTTTATGTTTAATTTTAAGGTTATGAAATGTAAGGGTTAATAAGTTGGCATAGGATTTGTAATAGATAACGTAGCTATTGTGATAATCGTTGCAATAAAAATATTTGAAATGACAAAGACAGGTTGATGTATGGATAAGAAAATTGAGCAGTCAAAATATAAGAAGCATGCTAAAGCGCTGATAGGTTTAATTGCTGCATGCGTTATTGGAACAGCAGCGTTTGCTATCACATCAACTGATAGCGACGGTAAAAGTCAGTATGTTGAGGCTAGTTCGCTAACATCTGCGGTTGTTCGTGCTGGACATTTTGCCGACAACCTTAGGTTACGTGGTGTCATTAGTCCTCAATCGACGGTGTACCTAGATGCTATTGCTGGAGGACGCATTGAAGAGAAATTAGTGGTACGGGGCCAGTTTGTCGAAAAAGGACAACCGTTAGTGCGTTTATCCAACGTTTCATTACAACTAGATGTCATGAGCCGTGAAGCACAGGTTACTGAGCAATTAAACTTCTTACGTAATACGCAAATGACAATGACGACTAACCGTCTAAATTTACGCCGAGATTTATTGGAAATTGATCTTAAAATATCCCATCTCAATCGTAAAATTAAACAAACTAAACCATTAGTTAAGCAGGGATTGTTACCGCAAGATAAGCAAGAGAGCCTTGAAGTAGATTTAGCGTATTTCAAGGAGCGAAAAGCACTGACAACACAGCGTCAGCAACAAGAAGATAAAATTCGTCAAGTGCAGGTTAAGCAATTAGAAGAGAGCGCTAAAATGTTGCAAGAGAACTTAATTTTTGCACGTACTAATTTAGATAATTTATTAGTGAGAGCGCCAGTGGCTGGCTATTTAAGCGAACTCAATGTTGAGCTTGGAGAGTCGAAAGCGCGGGGAGCACGCCTGGGCCAAGTTGATATTCCTAAGCGCTTTAAGTTAATAGCCAATCTTGATGAATATTATTTAAATCATGTTGCAGTGGGCATGATCGCAAAAGTTGCGGTGAACGGTGATGTCATGGAAGTTAAAGTCGTCAAGATTGATAGCCGTGTTAGGCAGTCACAATTTACAATTGAGCTTAACCTACCTAATACATTAGAGAATATTAAATCAGGACAAAGCCTTGAACTGGACTTGGTATTGAGCCAAGGAGTCGACAATTCATTATTACTAAAACGTGGTTCTTTTGTGAATAACACCGGTGGTAATTGGGCATTTGTTGTTAATAAAGAGGGAACAAAAGCTCAGCGCCGAGTAATAACATTGGGTAAAAAGAACAAAAAATATTATCAAGTACTCTCAGGTCTTAAGGCCGGCGATGTGGTGATAACGTCAAACTATAGCGCCTTTGATAAGGCCGACAGCATTCAAATTACAGGACAAAAATAATGATTAAACTAACTAATGTATCTCGCTCATTCATCACGCATGATATCGAAACAACGGCACTTAATAATATTAACTTGTCTGTAAAAGAAGGAGACTTTCTAGCGATTATGGGGCCGTCTGGCTGTGGTAAGTCAACCTTGTTATCGCTTCTGGGCATGTTGGACTCACCAGACAGTGGAGACTATATTTTTGATGAACAAAATATTTCAAAGTTTAGTGAGCGAAAGTTAGCAAAATTGAGAAGTAGCTCTATCGGTTTTGTGTTCCAGAGTTTTAACTTGATTGATAGTTTGACTGTATTTGAGAATGTGGAGTTGCCATTGCAATATCTAAAAATGCCAAGTGCTCAGCGTAAGCAAAAAGTAGATGCCATTTTAACGCAAGTGGGAATTGACCATCGCGCAGCCCATTTACCCCAGCAATTATCAGGGGGCCAACAGCAACGAGTAGCCATTGCCAGAGCCTTAGTTATTAACCCTAAAATAATTCTTGCTGATGAACCTACGGGGAATTTAGACTCGAAAAATGGCGAAGAAGTGATGGCGATGTTACGCGTATTAAATGAAGCTGGCACCACGATTATTATGGTGACGCATTCAGAGCATGATGCTAAATATGCCAATCGTATGGTCCGTCTCTTTGATGGGCAAGTTATGCTCGACAAGGCCAGTTTTGTAGAAGCTGAGGTGCAACATGCTTAAATACTTATTAGGTAATTATATTGTGAGCGCGTTTCGCTCATTAGTCCGTCATAAAATGAACTTGGTGCTGACCATAACTGGCCTATCTATTGGTTTGGCCGCCGCTTTAATGATTGCTTTATTTACATTAAATGAAAGTTCTTATGATGAATTACAACCTGATGCCAGCAGAACCTACCGCATCATGATGGAGCATATTCCCAGTGGCGGTGAGTACCCCTTAACGACGCCACGTGATTATCAACATTTGAAAAAAGTGGCAGGCGTTGATGATGTTCTAAATCTATTGAGAACAACATGGTTAATGAGCAGTAAAATACAAATTGATTCAACGTATTTCAAGCTTAATGGTTTGATGGCAGCGCCCAGCAACCTAACAGATTTTGTTAACATGAATGTACTTCATGGTGATTTAAATACTGCACTTACACAGCCCAATAAAATAGCACTGTCGAGCTCCGAAGCTATCCGTCTGTTTGGTCGTATAAATGTTGTGGGGCAATCTTTTGTGATGACTCAACATGATAAAATTATCGAAGTGGCTGCTGTGTTTGAAGATTTTTCTGACAATACGCATTACGCCATGTCATCAATCATTTCAGCCAAACAATATATGACCCAATTTGGTAAACATTCGCATACCTACGTTAAGTTGTCAGTAGATGCGAACATTGAGGCTATTGAAGCACAAATTACCGAAATTCATCAACGACTTTGGAAAGATGATAGTGGTGAAACGCGTTATTATTTACAGCCATTATTAGCTATTCATTTAGCGCCTAACTTTAACGCTGACATGAAAGTAGGCGGTTCGGCTAAAACAGTGACTATCAGTATTGCCCTGAGCATATTATTACTGATTATTTCTAGCTTTAATTACATTAATATGAGTATTGCACAGGCGGGCATTAGAGCTAAAGAAGTGGGTGTTCGTAAGGTACTTGGTGCAACAAAACCGCAGTTAGTCATACAATTTTTGACTGAATCGGTAATGATTGTCTTAATTTCAGCGCTATTGGCGTGTGGCATTGTTGAATTATTATTACCTGCCTTTAATCAGTTAGTCGCTCGTGAATTAGTGATTGGTAGTTGGTCGCAATACCTTGCTGGGATAGCCATAATCACAGTGTCGATTGGGGTTGTGTCTGGGCTGTATCCTGCGCTATTTATTTCTTCTTTTAGTGTTCAGAGAGTGCTTAGTGGAGACTTTAGCCGAGGAAAAACAGCTATTTTCGTTAGAAAATCATTAATGGTTTTACAATCGGCCTTGTCAGTAAGTTTGATCATATCGGCTATTAGTCTCTATTTACAGCTAGATTACTTGCAAAACTTGTCGGTTAATTATGCCAAAGAGCAGCGTATTCGCGTTATTGGCATGAGTGGCAATAAAATTTACCCCGCTGATAACCAATCGCTTTATCAAGATTTAGAGAATGTAAAAGGTGTTATTTCAGCGACACCTACCGACTTTGATCTAACCAAGTCGACTAACGCGGGCGCATTTGTTACATCAGTCCCCGGTATTGCTGAGTTTACCCAGCAAATGGGATTTGCTGGTGTCGGTTTTAACGCCGCCAAAGCATTAGGTTTGCAGCTCGTTGCTGGCCGTGATTTTTCCACACAATATCAATCAGACTGGTTTAACGAAGAGCAATCTACGATAGCCATTATGATCTCTGAATCGGTATTGCTTAGCGCTGGTTATATGAATGCTAAGCAAGCTATTGGTCAAGTTTGGCTATTTGACGCAGGTGGTCAGCAAGGGCTAAAAGGTAAAATTGTTGGTGTTGTTAAAGACGTTAAAATTGGATCGGCGCGTGATATTTCCTCGCCCGTATTGTTTGCCTGCGGTTTAGCTGTAGGCGGGGTATATTCACTCGTGCTAGAAGTTGAAGATCAAAATTCTAGTGAAATTAATCAAGCTGTTAGTGACTTTATTGAGCAACGTTTAGGTGTCAACTTTGTTGAAATTGAGCGAGTGAAAGATAACTACCTTTTACTCTACAAAGCCGAAAACCAGTTGGTTCAGATGGTGGCCATATTCTCTGGCTTAGCGGTGTTCTTAACCTGTGTTGGTATGTTTGGATTAGCCGCTTTTAATGCGCAGCAACGTAGTCGAGAAGTCGCTATTAGAAAAATCATAGGGGCTTCACGCATCAGTTTAGTGGCATTACTAACAAGTGAATCAGTGGTTTTAGTGTGCTTGAGTTTGTTCATCGCATTTCCTGCATCGTATTATTTAATTGACCAATGGCTCAGTAACTTTAATGACAGAATATCTCAAACTGTTGTTATATATGGTGCAGGGGCTTTATTAGTCGCATTCGTTACTTGGGTGACCGTAGCCACTATTGCACTGCGTATTGCCAGTGCTAAACCATCATTGAGCTTAAGGCATCAATAAGCCGCTGGTGGACTAATAAAACGGGCGGTATTGTGATTGGTATAATACCGCTATTTATTCTGAGGTATCAATGAGATCAGCCTCACTATTTTTATTAAAAATTAAACAAAATTAGCCATTCGGATAATAAATCGTTGACTTGTTAATCTGTTACGGCTATATTTTGCTCGTTAATTTAATCTCCTCTCGTTTATTTAACAGATTTTCCTTTATGAAAATCCGTGTTTGCCTTTCCCTTTCACAGTCAGTCATCACCAAAAAATTATTAAGCTTAATTGTTGTCTGAGTTATCGAGATATGTTCTCGTCTTATATTGATATTTGTAAATATCAACACGTTTTCACACAATAATATGGCTTTTATTATTCATGCGTTTTAGCGCAAATTAAAAGAGTTTTATTATGTCTTATACATACCAAGGAAAGGCTTATTCTATTAAGCCACCTGTTCGATCTATTTCTGTTAATAACTTTAATGTAGTTGTTACCGATGAAAGTGGTTCTAATTTAATTAAATTTACGAACCTAAGTGATTCAAAATGTTTTTTAGCCTGGGTTTACCAAAGCTAATTACTTATTAAATCATTGACCATTGTTACGCGTTATCATTCACAATAACGGCGTTTCTCTAATACCAATACTTTGTTAAATATGGATTGGTATTAGAGGTCTTGGTAACCTATCTAGTCTTACTATCCCCCAATTACAATCTATATCAATGTTCTAATAATTCTGTATGGCTAATTTATGGGGCATAGTTCCTTAGTGGTAAATAATTCTGTATAAATTTTCATAGTATTTGCTAAGCTACGGGCTAAGCGCGGTTAAAAATTTTATAGAAAGTACATTGAGCGGATTTTAGTTATGCTTGTTTCACGTGTCAGTTTTTTTTTATTATTATGTTCGATTTATTCTATAAGGTATGCCCATGGCGTTGAAACAAACACGTTAGATTTTCGCACAATTGATGTTTCTCCCTATGGTATAAGAAGCGATAAGCAGTGCGGTGTCTATTTTGATTTAGCCAACAAGTTAATCGCACTGGGCAATATCAAAGCAAGTAATGTTACTACGCCTTACCCTAGAATAATTCATGAACTTAAAACAGGGCAAACGGATTTATCTATACTGTTTCGATATCAAGAATTAGAGGGTTTTGTTGAATTCATTGCGCCTTTACCGCCATTAGAAATAGTGATGATGGGATTAAAAGGGACAACATTAAAAAGTTTAAATGACTTAGAAAATAAGCGACTAGGTTATTTAAGAGGCGCTAAACTTAGCGATAAAATTGATGCTAATCCTAATATTTTAAAATATGATATTAATAATTTCGACCAAGGAGTTAATATGATGAGATTAGGACGATTAGATGCGATTATCGGACCTAAAATTGCTTTATATAGTTCAGGTATGAAATATAATTTAGAGATTAAAGACTTTAGTACGCCTTATGTTATTTCTGTAAGAACCCCCTGGTTGCAACTTTCTAGAAAAACAAAACGAACAGTCGCTATTCGTAACTTTATTAATAAGGTTAAACAAGTAGATTTAAAACAAGAGGTTTTATCACTCTATGAGAAATACCGTTTAAGCAATTATAAATGTATATAATACCAATTTGATTAAATTATTGCCCACCTGTGCTGGTTAAATTAACGATAACGGCGTTGCCCTCAATCCCAAATAACAAACTTAATCGAATTGGTATAACGCTGTTGTTTAGCTGATTTGTAAGCCCCCAAAATACCCTTTGAACTTAAAATAAATCAAACCTCCCTACATAAAGACATGATATTTATTCCTCTTTTATATCCCAGTATGGTGCCGTTTTATCAAAGTTTTGTTCTAAGCATTCTAAAAACGCACTTACTTTAGCGGGAATGTGTTTTCGCTCTGGCAGCATGGCAAAAATAGCATGTTTGGGAAGTTCATATTGAGGTAATATCTGTATAAGTCTCCCGTCTGCAATTGCAGCGCCGACTATGAAAGTAGGCATTTGGCAAATCCCCATGCCGCCGAGCAGTCCTTCAAATATAGCTTCACTATTATTAACGCGGTAGTTGCCTTTGGGAATGATGTTTATCACACCTTCAGGACCTGTAAATCGCCATTCTGATCCCGCTTGAAAATAGGAATAAGTAAGACAGTTATGCTGCGTTAGATCGTTTGGCGTTGCCGGTAATGAGTGCTTTTTTAAATACGCAGGAGATGCGCATAAAATACTATGGCAGGGGGCTAATCGCTTGGCTATTAAGCTTGAGTCGGGTAATTTACCAATGCGGATGGCAATATCGAAACTGCCACTTGTTAGCTCAATCACCTTGTCATCCATCATCATGTCAATTTCGACTTTTGGGTAGTTTGCTAAAAAGTTAGCGATTAATGGAGATATGTGTAAACGGCCAAATGCCATCGGGGAATTTATTCTTAAGGTTCCTTGGGGATACGTTTGCAACATCGTGATGGCTTGTTCACCCTCATCGGCAATTAACAGTGCATTACGCGCATATTCAAAATAATGTTGGCCTGCTTCGGTTAGGTTTAAGCGTCTGGTTGTTCGGTGTAATAACTGCACGCCAAGTTTTAACTCAAGCTGCCTAACACGTTTGCTCACCGCTGATTTTGTCACACCTAGCTTTTCGGCCGCCTGTGAGAAACTACCACACTCAACGACGGCTACAAAGACGGGAATAGCTGTAAATGCGTCCATACTGTCAACTTTTACTCAACTAATAATGTATGAAGTCGATATTATCAAATTAATTGAAACAATGTAAAGTGCAGCCTTGTTATTCAACCTAACGATGTAGTCTATGAATTCATCCAATTTTACCGTATTACTCGCCCTTATTGGCGGTATGCTTTTAGCAATAATGATTAAATTAAATAGTGAGTTAGCTGCAGGGCTAACACCTGTTCATGCCTCTTGGTTCGCTCATTGTATTGGTGCAATGACAGCGCTTGTTTTGATGATGCTGGTGAGTAAAGTCGCTCAACTAAAGCGCGCTAAAACACAGAGTTCAAGCAACGAACTTACTAGTGACAGCTCTCAATCTAGTTCTAGTTTAAATTCTCAGTCGGCTCCTTTATGGAGTTATTTAGGCGGACTCCCTGGCGCGCTGGTCGTTATTTTTGCATCGATAACAATTAATAGTGAGTTGGGTTTCTCCGCCACGCTGGTTTTAGGATTATTAGGTCAAGTTGTCTTCTCATTAATAGTTGACCACCTTGGGTTATTTGGGATGATCAAAAAATCGGTGAATGTGCGCCAATTTCTCCCGGTATTATGTATTTGTACCGGATGTTTATTGATTATATTTCAAAGGAGTCAATGATGGTTGGGTATGTGTTATTAGCCGTATTAAATGGTGGTGTCATTGGTTTAAGCCGAACTATCAATGGGCGCTTAAGTCAAAGCGAAGGGCCTTTTGTTGCGTCATTTTATAATCATTTGATAGGTGCTTTATCACTGTTATTAGTGGTTGTATTTATTGGGTATTTGTCTTTTGAATCCGTGGCGTATTCGCATGTTCTAGAGCAAAAATGGTACACCTATTTAGGGGGCGTTATTGGCGCGTTATACGTTGTGGTTAATAGTCATATAATCACGAGAATAGGGGCGCTAAAGTCGACTTTATTCGTGGTTAGTGGCCAGATATTAACGGGAGTTCTATTAGATTTAAACGCACCTTCACTAACTTGGATGTTAATACAATTTACGGGCGTTGGATTAATCATCTTTGGGGTTTATTTATCGATGATTCAAGATAAAAAATCACTTCGTATTAAGTCCACATCATAGTGTTTTACTAGATTAGTATTAATATAGATGAAGGGAGTTACTTTTTTAAAGGCAAAAAAAATGGCAAACCCGAAGGTTTACCATTTTTAACATCGAATCTTAACTTGTTAAACAAGTTAAGATGCATCTAAAATTAGATAGCTACGATGTTGTCAGCTTGAGGACCTTTTTGGCCGTCGCTAACTGTGAATTCTACTTTTTGGCCTTCAGCAAGAGTTTTGAAACCGTCACCTGAGATAGCGCTAAAGTGAGCGAATACATCTGGACCAGATGCTTGCTCTAAAAAACCAAAACCTTTAGATTCGTTGAACCACTTAACGGTTCCTTGTACTTTGTTAGACATAATAATATCCTGTAATTTAATTTAATATTGCCTTCAAGAGGCTTGAATAGCGTAAAAACAGACCGGAACTTAGAAACTACAGAGCGTGGTATTATTAATAAAACAACGAAATGGAGAATGTACTAAAAGGCTTTCTTTTTTTGCTGTCGAGTACTTTATAGGATTTGAAATAAATGTCAACAATTGTTTGATAAGTGAGCGAATTATATTCGATTTTATGTGAACTTCAGCAGGAACGGTTTCTCAACTGATAATGCGTGATCTTAAGTTGTTGATTTTGATATGTATTTTATTTTATCCGTTAGTGGGCGTAAATTTTTTATTATTTATTTAGTCGTATAAAATCATTTTTTTTGGCATATTTAGGTGGAATTGTTAGTTTTAGCCAAGAAATATATAAATTAATTTGTATATTTTTTCATAAATATTTAATTTTATTCATTTAGTTTAATGATGTTAAGGTGTTGTCACCTATTTATTAACCACATAATGTCATGTATCAACAGCCTATTCATATTAAAACCCCTTTGTTACCATCAAATTTATTAAGTAACCTCATCGAATCTAAAGTTTGGCTTAAATTAGAATCATTGCAGCCTACTGGTTCATTTAAAGCAAGGGGTGTTGGTTATGCGTGTCAACATCATATTATCAATGGCGCCAAGCGTTTTGTTTCTTCGTCAGGCGGTAATGCGGGCGTTGCAGTTGCTTATGCTGGGCGAACACTTGGAGTACCTGTTATTGTGGTAGTCCCTAAAACGACCAGTGCGCGTGCCATTGAGTTGATAGAAGCTGAGAATGCACAAGTCATCATTAAAGGGGACTTATGGAATGAGGCTCATGAATACGCCCTTCAATTAGCTAAAGAAGAGGGTGTTTATATTCATCCATTTGACGATCCTTTATTATGGAAAGGACATTCAACCTTAATTGATGAAGTTATCGAAGATGGCGTGAAACCTGATGCTGTTGTGTTATCAGTTGGTGGCGGCGGTTTGCTCAGTGGTGTAGTTGAGGGATTACATCGTCATGGCTTAGTTGATGTTCCTATTTTTGCCGTTGAAACAGTAGGTGCGGCATCATTGCATGCGGCTACTACTGCAAATCAACTTGTAGAACTCGGCGCAATAACTAGCATCGCGACAACACTTGGCGCTAAGCAAGTAGCGAGTAACGCATTTGAGTGTACACAAAAGCATCCTGTGAAAAATATCATCTTATCAGACTTAGACGCTGTTAATGCTTGTCTATCATTTGCTAGTGATCATCGCTTGCTGGTCGAGCCTGCTTGTGGCGCTGCACTGGCTGCGATTTATAAAAAAGATGCAATGTTAAAAAATAAAAAGAATGTTTTGGTCATTGTTTGTGGCGGTGTTGGTGTGACTATCTCACAACTTATTGCTTGGTCTGAACAACTTAGATAGTTATAAGTGTTATCTATTTTAGTGTTTCACATTTAAGCATTACCTACGAACAATTAAGCCTAATTGGAAAATATTAATGAATATATTAGACGCATTGAATTGGCGTTACGCTGTAAAAAAATTTTCAGATAAGAAAGTAACCAACGAAAATTTAAAAGAGTTGCTTGAAGCTACGCGCTTAAGTGCTTCTGGATATGGTCTTCAGCCGTATAAAATAATAGTGATAGAGTCTGTAGAGTTGAGAGGCAAGTTACTTCCATATTCTTTTGGTCAGGATAAAGTGGCTGAGAGTTCTCATTTAATTATATTTGCAGCACATACTGACATTGGTGATTGTACCGTTGACCGATATATCAAAAAGCATGCACAAGTGATAGGGAAATCCATAGAGCAGTTAAATAACTTCTCAAACACATGAAATCTGCTTTTAGTCACAAAAGCCAGGAACAAAAACAAGAGTGGGCGCATAACCAAGCTTATATCGCTTTAGGGAATTTTTTAACGTGCGCAGCCAGCATGAAAATTGATAGTTGTCCTATGACGGGCTTTGATAAACCAGGCTTTGATAAAGTATTAGGCTTACATGAAAAAGGATTAACAAGTTCAATAATATGTCCTATAGGTTATCGCCATCCGTCGGATGAACAAGCGCGTAGCCCTAAAGTTCGTTTTGACTTTGATGACATTATTATGGAACTTTAAATGAAAGTTTTACCATGCTTAGCTTTGTTGATTGGTTCGAAACGGCGATATTGCTTTTCGTGACGTACATTAAGTCAATCACTCCCATAGCCTATGGGAGTGAATTAAAGTATTATTTTTCATCATAACGAGTGCTGGTGGTTAAGCTTTTAATTTGTTGCTTATTCACTTGATAAAATGACTTGATATAACATTTGGCCTGTGGGTTTTCGAGTACCGAGATTGAATCAAATTTAGCCATAAGGTCGTGGCTTGTTGTTTGATTAAACATGATGCCTCTGGCAAATGACAGTTCGCCACAATAACCATTAAGCTCCATCAGATATCTCTTTTTTGGCGTTGATGAAATGAGCATAAACTTGTCGCTCAGTACTTGCCAATCACTAAATCTAAAGCCGCTTATTCTATTGAGTTTATTTAATTCTTCTGACATGACAAATTGTGATATTTTGGCATTTTTGTTTTGATTATTCATTTGAGGTGTTGTGCTACAGCCTGTTAATAAGGCGGCTGTAATAGCTGTTGTGGTTAGTGCTTTTATTGTTGTGGCATACTTCATTGTAAATTCTCCCATATACCTATCGTCTGCAAACAGGCAGTTCGTTAGGTTATTAATTTAATTGCTCACCATGAGTGAGCAACACATGTCGCCTTAGGACGAGAGAGATTATGCATTTTCTGATCATTAATGACGCACCATTTGATGCCAAATGCTGTGCAATGAACGTCAATATACTTGCTAAGTAGTAACCATATCAAAGGCATTGATTAACATTATTGGTCCCAATACGGTAAGTCTTTACCAAAATGTTCAATAGCGAAATCCAAAAAAGCCCTTACTTTTTCTGGCACATATGTACGCTCTGGGTATACGGCATAAATCATTTTTGATGGCATATTATACTCACTAAATACTTGAATAAGTTGTCCACTTTGAATGTATTCACCGGCAACAAAAGACGGCAATCGACCGATGCCACCCCCTTTTAATAATGCAATTTTCAGCGCTTCACTGCTGTTAACACGGTAATTTCCGGCGACTTTTACACTTTCACTTTTGCCATTCAGGCTAAACTCCCAACGGTCTCCATTGACTGAATTGCTGTAAATGAGGCAATTTTCTTGCGCTAAATCTGCAGGGGATTGTAATGATGTTTTTGAATCATATTCCCCAGACATACAAATGACACTGTTGAGGGGAGCTAGTCTGCGTGCAATTAACGTTGAGTCGGGTAGTTCACCAGCTCGGATGGATAAATCAAAGCCTTGTCCAACGATATCTATCACTTTATCGTCCATGAACAGTTCAATACTTATTTTCGGATAACGCTTTAAAAATACAGGAATAAGTGGGGCTACATGTAGTAAGCCAAATGTCATGGGTACTTGAATCTTTAGTAAACCTTGTGGCTCACCGAGTAACTCACTCACCGAATCTTGTGCGTCTTGTGCCGCGGTGGTTGCTTTAATTGCATGCTCATAAAATCGTTCCCCAGCTTCAGTTAAGCTCAATTTTCGGGTTGTTCTATGGATGAGTTTCGCCGATAACTGCTCTTCTAATTGGGTGATGCGTTTGCTTATAGCAGATTTGGAAATACCCAATTCACGTGCTGCAGCTGAAAAACCACCATGCTTTGCGACGGCAACATAAATTGGAATGTTGTTGAAACTGTCCATATAAAAATACTTTTATTAACATCTATTGGTTGAGTTTATCTCAACAGTTAGTTTCTTTGAAGCTGTATTGTTCATTATTGGTGTGTCAATTACAGTGTGCTTACTTAAACGGAGTCAGAAAAAGAGCGAGAAATCTATGGTGAGATTGGAACATATCAATTTAGTGGTGAAGGATATTGAACCAACACTTCATTTTTTAGTAACAGCTTTTCCTCACTGGTATGTTCGTGGCAGCGGTGAGGGAAAGTGGGGCAATAAGCAACGCTGTTGGGTACATGTGGGTGATGACGATTACTACATTACTCTTAATGATCAAGGTGAAGGGAATACTAGATCCCTTAGCGGTTCTACCCAAGGGCTTGCGCATATCGGTTTTGTGGTGGATGAGCTAAGCGGCATCGTTGAAAGGCTCACTAGTAATGGCTTTGATATTGATATAGTCGGCCGAGATCATCCTTATCGTCAAACTATCTATTTTTGCGACCCAGCAGGGTTTCAATTTGAATTTATCCAATATA
>Ga0209292_1000709_pt1 | contig 42735 bp, 32 predicted proteins | sample GOMGulsemesocosm_2_FD_184634 | JGI IMG/M metagenome (GOLD analysis project Ga0209292, IMG submission 184634) | Methane-oxidizing microbial communities from mesocosms in the Gulf of Mexico - GOM9C Gulf of Mexico (SPAdes) (version 2) | ecosystem: Environmental > Aquatic > Marine > Cold seeps...
CTAACATCGTTAAATTTATTTGGTTTAGAATGACTAGACCTAAACAAATTTCCCTTGTTATTGAACATTGATCACAGCTCTGAGCTGGGAAGAAATTTAATCAAATTGGTATTACTGATAAATAAGGGCGGAAAATTCAATTATTCGACAATCAAAAAGGTCGCTAATTTCTTTATATATTAATACTGATCAGTGTACCATGATAAATATTATGCGCCTTAGCTTAATTGTAATATTTATACTTAAGTAACGAAGTTAATTACGTTTAATAAAAAGGCCAGCAAACCATCACGAGATAATTTAATGGATACGCAAGTAGACTTAGTTAATGCACTTAAAAGCATCACCACAGAAGGGCAAAACCCTAATACTTTAGATATAGATTTACTTGATTCTTTGGGGGTACTTAAAAAAATAAATACTGAAGATAAGAAAGTAGCTGCCATCGTAGGTCAATTATTACCTGAAATAGCACAAGGGGTAGATTTTATCGTCGATGCCTTCGCAGGAGGTGGTCGACTTATATATATTGGTGCAGGTACAAGTGGGCGGTTAGGAGTACTTGATGCCGTAGAGTGCCCGCCAACGTTTAGTGTATCAAGTGAGCAAGTTGTCGGTATTCTTGCTGGAGGCGCCGGCGCTATGTATAAAGCAGTGGAAGGTGCAGAAGATAACAAGCAATTGGCAATAGATGACTTGAAGGCAGTTAACTTATCGAATAAAGATGTTTTAGTGGGGATAGCGGCAAGTGGTCGTACACCCTATGTGTTATCAGCAATGGCTTTTGCTAAAGAGCAAGGCGCTAAAGTTATCGGTATTAGTTGCAGTGTTAATAACATTTATGCACAAAACAGCGATGTTGATATTTGCGCGGTAGTGGGTCCTGAAGTTTTAACAGGCTCAACCCGGATGAAATCAGGCACCGCACAAAAAATGATTCTAAATATGCTCAGTACAGCTAGCATGATCCGTAGTGGAAAAAGCTATCAAAACCTAATGATTGATGTAAATGCCAGTAATGAAAAATTATACGCACGTGCAGTTCGGATTGTGATGCAGGCAACAGAGTGTGACTTTGCTACCGCCGAGCAAGCTTTAAAACAGGCAAACAACCAAACAAAACTAGCAAGTTTAATCGTCTTAACTGGCTTAGATGTTACTGAGGCTAAAGCGGTATTAACCAGCAATAAAGGTTTTCTACGTAAAGCGGTTGAGCAGCAAGGTTGTTAAGGGGATACCGATGAAGTTAATTACTGTTATCAAAGCAATAATCTTATTGTCTACCCTTATTATATACAGCTTTAGCTTACCTGCGGGTGCTAGTACCAGTGACGAAAGCCTCATTATTGTGGGTGCGGAGCAAATCGAACAATATTTACCGCAGCTAAAAGGGAAAAAAATTGCGCTAGTGGTCAATCAAACATCGAAGGTGTTTGATGAGCATTTAGTGGATGTATTATTGCAAAAAAAAATAGATATAAAAATGATTTTTGCCCCTGAACATGGTTTTAGAGGTGATCGTGACGCAGGTGAAAAATTTGACTCAAGTGTTGATAGTAAAACAGGTATCCCGCTCGTTTCACTCTACGGTAAAAAGCGCAAACCGTCCTTAAGTACTCTGAAGGATCTAGATGTTATCGTTTTTGATATTCAAGATGTAGGTGTTCGGTTTTATACTTATATTAGTACTATGCATTATATGATGGAAGCAGCAGCTGATGCGGGGGTCGAATTTATTGTCTTAGATAGACCTAACCCAAATGGAGCTTTTGTCGATGGTCCTCTATTGGAAAAAGAGTTTAGTTCATTTGTTGGTATGCACCCCATACCTTTATTACATGGGATGACAGTTGGTGAACTTTCGCTGATGATTAACGGGGAAGGCTGGCTAAATAGTGAAAATAAATTGGCTCTTACCGTTATTAAAGTGAAAAATTATCAGAGGAATTTATCATATGTTTTGCCGGTAAAACCTAGCCCTAATTTGCCTAATGCACAATCAATTGCTTTGTATCCCTCATTAGCTTTCTTTGAAGCAACAGCGGTAAGTATTGGTCGAGGTACACCTTTTCCGTTTCAGGTGATCGGTCATGATAATGTAATGATTGGCGACTTTACCTTTACACCAATTTCAATGCCAGGTGCTGCGAGTAGTCCAAAACTCATGAACATAAGGTTACACGGAGAAGACCTTCGTCAAGTTGACAGCCATGGTTTAAATTTACGTTTTATCCTGCAGTGGTATAAAGCATTTTCTGAACGAGGAGTTACCTTCTTTAATAGTCCAAACTTCATGGATAAATTGGCAGGCACAGATAAATTAAGAAAAGCCATTATTGAAGGGCAAAGCGCAGAGCAAATTAAATTAAGCTGGCGCACGGGTATTTTAAACTTTAAGAAAGATAGAAAACCTTATTTATTATACGACTAACAAGTAGAGGGGCTAGTCGTTGAGTTAGGCTTTTAGATAAGTGTTTAAGCGGCGGCTGTTCTATTGCTACCGCTATTTTTTGCTTGATACAGGGCTCTGTTTGCACGTGAAATTAAATTAGTAAGGTCTTCATCATCCATTTGTGCAACCCCGGAACTACACGTAATTTTAATCTCATTTGGCCAAGCGGCCTCCCGTATCGCGGCTCTTATTTTATCAGCAACTTCAACTGCTTGAGTTAACGCTGTATCAGGGCAGACTAATAAAAACTCTTCAGTACTCCATCTCGCAACTGTATCACTTGAACGACACGCATTGTTAATCTCATTGACAAATTGTTGTAAAATTTTGTCAGCTTTTATTTGTCCATAGTTTGGATAAAGATCTTCAAAATAATCAATATTGAGGAAAATAATACTTAAGTTATGTAAATCAGTTGGCGCTAACTGATCAAAGCATTTCCTTAAGCCAATACGATTTAGTGCCCCTGTTAAAGGGCAGCTCATAGCACCAAACTTAATGCTCTGTGTTGCTTTTTCCGGTATTTTAAATACTAATTCTTTAGTTACTCTAATACCCCTGAAAATATAACCCAGTGCTATACCCCATAACATGATAAGTACAGCAATCAGCACAGTTTTGCTAACATATTGACCTTTCAATTCAATGCGCTCAATGGTTAGTTTGTAGTTTCCCTGTTGAACTTTTGTACTTGGAGCAACAGCAATTGAATGAATATTTGAAAAATCAGTACCACCATGAGATAAGGTTAAATTATGACTGTTATTCCACCATTGCGGGATAGAAAAATCATTCAATTTTAGCCAAACAGGATTGGTTACGTATGCTTCCAAATATTCTAAACTGTTAGGTTTTAGTATTACTTCGCTTTCTTTAGCAGAATAAGATGAATTAAAATTCCGTAGCTCAATACGAGTTCCTGGTTGTGTTGGATGCTGATGTTTTATCCACAGACCAATTTGGCTATAATTAGATAAATTTACCCCCGTCAAAGGGGCTTGTTTACTTAAATTTTGTATATCTATAATAAGCTCACAATAAGGCTGAATTAAATGCGATTTTTTTACTTGGCAGCTAAATTCAAGACCATGATTTGTTTTCACGACCTTGGCTACAGATGCACCTAGCACGACACGATCGTCGATAACGTTAACATCAGCAGAATTTAAATTGATTATTGTATGCTTTTCAATGTTTAGAAAAAGAAATGCTAGTGCGGCTAAGGTTAAAAAGATCAGTAAAATAAAAGCATAAACCCCTTTTTTTCGTTGAGTTTCCTTTACTACTTTCATAGATAAACCATCCTTTAAACGTGGTGAGCTAATTCAAGTATCTATATCAGAACACAATCGAATTTAACGGCTATAAATCAAATTAGGGATAAATAATTCGCTCTAAATAACATAACTTAAAATAGATGCTACTTTAAAAGTAATACAGCCTTAGCAATATTTCCAATGGAACAGGTGATTGATCACTTAGTGGTAGTCAAAAAGTGCTTTAATTGATAAATATGATTATCAATTAAAGCAAAAAGGCATTTTGGCAAGTTCACAAATGAAGTCTTGATAATTTGATTTAAAAAATAGACAAGATTTTAATTTATGGCTTATAAAACTAGATAACAACATAACTACAGCTTCCCAGTTTGAAAGTAAGACGGTAAACTTTCAAACATTAAGAACCACCAACAGACTATATAGATTTATATGACAAAAACTGAAATCTCAGAATATCAAACAAAAGCGGTCAACAAAGTCAGCTATGCTTTTGCCTGTAAAAATACAGGAGATACTTCACAAAATACTTTAGCCAATAATTCAGAAAAAAAGCAGAGCAAACTGATAAGAAAAAACTGTGTAGATACGGTTATTGTTGAAGAGCCTTTACAGATCACTTTATCGTGGTTAGAACAAGGAATTGCATGTAATAAAGTATTTACTATTACCATGCGCACCCCTGGGCATGATTATTTTCTTATTATTGGTTTATTACACAGTGAGGGAATAATAAAACACCTAAATCACGTTGAATCAATAAAAATGGCCATAGAGGATATTGATGGCGAAGGCATTGATAATGAATGGTTAGTTACCTTTACTTCTGGTTTTATCCCAGACTTATCAACGTTAGATAGATATACGGTGAGTTACTCTAGTTGTGGGCTTTGTGGCACAACATCATTAAAATCACTGCAATTAAAAACGGAGGTCAACTTATCTTTCCCTGAGCATAAGAATGTTATCGAGGCAGAGTCATTACTTTTATTATCAAATAAAATGCGCCGCAAACAAAGTCTATTTGACAATACCGGCGGTGTTCATGGCGCAGCTCTATTTGACCAAGCGTTAAATTTACAACAAGTTCATGAAGATATTGGTCGTCATAACGCGGTAGATAAAATTATTGGCTCCCTTTTAGTTTCTGATAACTCGTCACAAGTAGCACCATTATGGATTTTACTGGTGAGTGGCCGAATAAGCTTTGAGATCGTGCAAAAAGCTATTATGGCCGGCATTAATGTATTAATGGGTGTTGGATCTCCTTCAGCTCTGGCAATACAAGCAGCCCAGCAATTTGATTTAACTTTGATAGGCTTTGTCAGTGAGAAAGGTTTTAATGTTTACCACGGTGATTGGCGCTTAGCGAATAATCTTGAATAGAAATAATAAGCTAACGCACAATGACCTGTGGTAAAAGTACAATTTTACCGTCAAACCAATGGTGGGTTTTTCGCTTTTGTAATGATTACCGCGACCGATTTTGATGTTGGCGTATACGAACGTTCACCGTAACTATCCAATGGTACCAGTGGATTGGTTTCTGGGTAATAAGCGGCAAGGTTACTTCTTGGAATATCGTAAAAACAGAGGATAAAGTTATTTACCGTTCGATCTTGGTTATCAGACCAAATTGAAGTGATATCGACATAATCATTGTTCTTAAACCCTTGCTTTGAGGCATCTTTTTTATTGATAAACAGAACATTTCTGGCGTTACTAATGCCACGGTATCTATCGTCCATACCATAAATAGTTGTATTGTATTGGTCATGTGACCGCAATGACTGCAAGGTATAAAGTGGTTGATTCTTGTTATGAAGTTCGGTTAGTTGATCTTCAGATATATTGACAATACTGCTTGGTAAACAATGTGCAGAAAATAGCGCTTTTTCTTGCTGATTACTCCATATTAATTGTGCTGCACTGTTACCAAGATAAAAACCACCAGGTTGTTCAAGCTGTTGATTAAAATTGGTAAATCCAGGGATACTTTGTTCGATCAAATCGCGAATTAGGTCATAATTTCCTTTTAACTTTTGCCAGTTAATAGTGGAGTCTTTTAATGTTGCCTCAGCGATGTCGGTGACAATAGCGGTTTCAGAGCGTAATGATGGTGCAAGCGGATTTACGCTTCCTTGAGATGCATGTACCATGCTAAAAGTATCTTCTACTGTAATGAACTGCTCACCAGTTTCTTGCTTATCTATTTCCGTGCGGCCCAAACAAGGCAGAATAAGAGCGTCTTGGCCTATACACAAATGACTACGGTTTAGCTTAGTACTTATTTGCACATTCAATTCAGTGTTTTCTAATGCTTGATGGGTTTGTGCGGTATCTGGCGCCGCTTGCGCTATATTACCGCCCAAACAAATCAACACCTTACTGTTTTTTTCTAATAAAGCGTTTAACGCATAATAGACGTTATGCCCTTTGTCTTTAGGCAATGGGGTAGCAACGGCTAGCGACAATTTATCGATAAAGGCCTGCGTTGGTTTTTCATTGATACCCATAGTGCGGTTACCTTGCACATTTGAATGACCACGAACAGGGCACAAACCGGCGCCTTTTTTACCTATATTGCCAGATAATAACTGTAAATTAACAATTTCTTGAATAGTAGCGACTGAATGTTTGTGCTGAGTAATGCCCATTGCCCAAGTACAAATCACTTTATCTGCATTTAAAAATACATCAGCAGCTTGTGACAACTGTTCAAAGGAAAGCCCAGATTGCTCGGTAATATGTTGCCATGAGCTGTCATTGACTACTTGTTGGTATTGTTCAAATTTTTGGCAATGTTGCTTGATAAAATCATTATCGATTATTGCTGGCTTTCCGTTTTCTATCTGCTCTGCGTTACGGTTAAGAATAATTTTTACCATGCCACGGATAGCTGCCATATCACCGCCTAATTTAGGGGTGAAATAGGCATGGCTGATAGTTGTTGCTTTCGTGGTTAGCAGCTCTATCGGATCTTGCGGACTAGCAAACCGTTCGAGCGCTATTTCCTTTAAATTATTAAAACTGACTATCTTACAACCGCCGCGCGATGCTTTGCGCAATGCATTCATCATTCTAGGGTGATTGGTCCCTGGATTTTGTCCAAATACAAAGATGGCGTCAGCGTGGTCAAAGTCATCTAATATTACCGTACCTTTACCAATACCAATCGATTCATTTAACGCCACGCCACTGGCTTCGTGACACATATTGGAGCAATCCGGAAAGTTATTGGTACCAAATAGTCGGCCAAATAATTGATAAAGAAATGAGGCTTCATTACTCGCGCGACCAGAGGTATAAAATTCTACTTCATTGGGAGAAGCCAAACTATTAAGTTTATCGCCAATAAGTTGATAGGCTTCTTGCCAGTCAATTGGCTCATAGTGGTCAGTCTCATTATTGTACTTCATCGGTTGCGTTAACCGACCTTGGTACTCTAACCAATAGTCACTTTGTTTTTGTAATTGCTTGACACTATGCTTAGCAAAAAACTCGGGATCGACTTTTTTACTGGTTGATTCCCAGGCAATTGCTTTGGCACCATTTTCACAAAACTGAAGTAGTTCTTCTTTTTGATCCCCCCAAGCACAGCCGGGACAATCAAAGCCTTTATCCTTATTTGCCTTTAATAAATTTTTGACATTAGTTTTCGGTTGTTGGCTTTGAATTATGTGTTTCAAAGTCGAGGTTAATGACGAGAGACCACCAGCTTTTTTGGGTTTTTCACTAAAATGTTCAGACACGAAATATACCTTGAAATAACGATGCAGATAATTGCAAAAATTCAACTACTCTTGTTCTCTTAATTATATACGTAGGAAGAGGTGAGACGCTAGTCATTCGAATTTTTGGGTCTGATCACTTGTGTGCTACTTAGCGTTTTTGTAGTGAAAAGAATACGCTTCAATAATAGGTTTCAATAATACTATTTCTTACCATAAAGCTGTTCAGCGCTGTTATACATTAACCAAGAAGTAATCACATATTTCTCATCTGATAAAGGAATATGACCTTTATGGGTATGAGTGAAACCCGCAGGAAAAATAACTAACGAGCCTTTTTTAGGTTTTACCTTCATGTTTTGGTAATGAAATTCAGTTTCGCCACCCTCTTCAACATCATTTAAGTAATACAAAAAGGCGAGTACTCTATGTAAGGGCTTGTTATGTGGTAACTGCGGATAAATCTCTGAATGCCAGTAATGGTATCCCCCAACACCTTTTTCATAACGTTGAACAGTAAAGTTGTCATAACAAAACACGTACTGAATCAATTGATCTAAATATACCGTACCTAAACGATCAAAATTTTCTTTGGTTACCGATGTAGGTAAGCCAGTTTCAGGATCGGTAACGGTTGGATTCAACGCTGAAATTAAGGCCATATAATGCTCAGTCAAATAAGCTTTTACATGGGGGTAACTGGCATTAACAAGCTCCAGTTGAATTGCTTGCCAGTCTGTCGCAGCCATAGTGACATCATGACTATCTTTTAAGTTGGTATTTACACCGCTACCAACACGACCTTTAACGATTTTGTCACTGTTTTTATGCCTTTGCATAAGTCTATCGCACAGTTCATCAGGTAAAGCGTTCTCAAAAACACCTATAAATTGGCTCATTAATTATCCTAGTAGTTTCTCATTTATTAAATATGACACTTTTAGGCGTGTTTTTCATTAATATTTTGAGTGGCTTGTAAATAAGTTGTAACAAAGTTGTAATAAATGTGTTTTTGATGCTATGTTGAAATAGCTTTGATGAAAATCATCGTGTAGTGAGTTTGTAAAAAATAATAATAAATAATAATTAACGTACTAGGAAATAAACATGTCAAATAAGAAACAGTTCAAATTACCAATAAGTAAGACTGCAATAATAACGACTGCAAGTGTGTTGTCACTTTCAATATCAACAGCACTTTATGCAGCTCAACCAGTAGGAGTACAAACTACAGATAACTTGTTATCTGCAGTAGCGAGTTCACCTCTACCTAAGCGCTTTATTGTTAAATATAAGCAAGTAGCTGTTAGCCAAGCGGCTATGAGTAACGCTCCAAGCACCAATAACATGACAAGTCCCCAGGCACATGTTCGCCTTGCAGCAGTTAAAAGCAAATTAATAAAACTAGGTGCAAAAATTAAAGCTGAATATCCAGAAATGAATATGATCAGTGCTGAACTATCTGAATCAGAAGCGATGAGCTTAGCGGCTGATGACAATGTTGAATATGTTGAAGAAGATTTACAGCGTCGCTTTATGGCACAAAGTGTACCGTATGGTATTGGTATGGTTCAGGCAGATCAAGTTGATGATAGTGTTGCATCAGCAAATTCTGGCGGCAAGAAAATTTGTGTTATTGATTCAGGTTTAAACTTACCTCATGAAGATATGGGTGCACAAGGCGGTACTATTACTGGTTCTAATGATAGTGGAACGGGTAATTGGTTTGACCATGGTGGACCGCACGGTACTCATGTAGCGGGTACTATTGCAGCGCTTAATAATGGTATTGGCGTTCGCGGTGTTATTGGTACAGATCCTAACTTGCATATTATTAAAGTCTTTAATGAAGCTGGTTGGGGTTACTCTTCTGACTTAGTTAACGCCATTAATACCTGTGTAAGCAATGGCTCAAATGTTATAAATATGAGTTTAGGTGGTACAGGTTCAAGTGTTAGTGAGAAAAAGGGCATTCAAGATGCTTATGATGCCGGCGTGTTACTTATCGCTGCGGCAGGTAATGACGGTGTGGCAACAAGCACTACAGATGTGGAAAGCTTCCCTGCGTCATACGACTCAGTAATGTCGGTAGCTGCCATTGATAGTGCTAAAGCATTAGCCGATTTTTCGCAGAAAAATAGTCAAGTTGAAATATCAGGCCCAGGTGTTGATGTTTACTCTACTTATCCTGAAGGATCAGGCTCAGTAGTTGAAGTTTCAGTTTCAGGCACAGGTTATACAGCCAATGCGATGGAAAACAAAGGCACTGCGACAGGCTCTTTATATAATTTTGCAACCGGTGAAGCTCTAGATTCAGGCGCTAGCGGTAATGTGTGTTTGATTCAACGAGGTAACATTTCTTTCCATGATAAAGTGAAAGCTTGTCAAGACAGTGGTGGTGTAGGCGCAATACTTTATAACAATGCTGCAGGCATCTTTGGTGGAACATTAGGTGATACAAATGCAACCAGTATTCCTAGTGTTACCGTATCAGATACTGATGGTGCTGCAATGTTAGCTAACCTTGGTTCAAGTACTACGGTAAATATTGGCGCAGGTAATTACGGTAAAATGAGTGGTACTTCAATGGCATCTCCTCATGTTGCCGGTGTTGCCGCATTAGTTTGGAGTCATCATCCAACGTGTACTAACGTTGAGATCCGTAATGTACTTAACGCAAGTGCACAAGATCTTGGTGCAGCTGGCCGTGATGTTAAATTTGGTTATGGTTTAGCGCAAACTAAAGATGCAATTGATTACATTACTGCTAACGGTTGTGATGGCAGTGGCTCAGGTGGCGGTGGTACAACACCGGGTGATACCGTGCTTGAAAATGGTGTTGTTAAAACCGGTTTAGCTGCCTCTACGGGTAATGACTTAATGTTTACTATGGAAGTTCCTGCTGGCGCAACGGATATTAATATCGTGACTTCAGGTGGTAGTGGTGATGTTGATTTATATGTGAAATTTGGTTCTGAGCCAACTAACAGCGTTTACGACTGTCGCCCATTTGCGTCAGGTAATGCTGAGTCATGTGCAAGTACCCAAGAAGGTGGTACTTATTACGTGAGACTTAAAGCGTATAGTAGCTTTGCTGATGTTACCTTAACTGCTAGTTACACTGAACCGAGCACAGGTGGCGGTGATGCTGTTAGTCCAATTGATAGCACAGTGAATAACGTTAGTGTTTCAAGAAGAAAATGGACTCGTTATACCCTTGATTTAGCTGATGGTTATGCTGATTTAGCTGTTTCGTTATCAGGTGGTACTGGTGATGCAGATTTATATGTAACACAAGGTAAAGAGTCAACTACGACTACTTATGATTGTCGTCCATATGAAAATGGCAACAACGAAACGTGTAACTTTACAGTTCCGGCTAAAGGTATTTGGCATGTTGATGTTTACGGTTATTCAGCAGCATCAGGCATGACGTTGAACTTGCAAGCTACGCCAAAGTAACTTGTAAAATGATTTAATAAGTCAACGGTTAAAAGGGTAACGGAAGTTACCCTTTTTTATTATCTTGATCATAAATACTTTAAGACACAGATGATCTACGAGTAACTACACTTAATTTCCATGTTCAGGTAAACTAAGCGCACTTCTTCATTGCACAGTCTCCTACGATTTTATGCGCATTATCCATACCTCAGATTGGCACCTAGGCCAATATTTTTACGGCAAAAGCCGCGCCAATGAACATCAGCAATTTCTTACTTGGTTATTAGCTCAAGTTACCACGCATAACATTGATGCAATTATTGTTGCTGGCGATATTTTTGATACTTCAACACCACCAAGTTATGCTCGTGAAATGTACTTTGATTTTATTGCTAAGCTCCATAAGAGCCAATGCCAGCTGGTTATTTTGGCTGGAAATCATGATTCTGTTGCCATGTTATCGGAATCTCAAGCGGTGTTAGCTAGTTTATCTACCCGTGTTATTACCCAAGTTATTCCTGCATCGATTGGTGAAGCTGAACTGGCTAATAATTTGGCAAATGAAACAGGGAGTTCACTGACAAGTACTGCACTAAATCAGCAAGTTTTCCCACTGCTTAATGCCAAAGGGCAGCCAAGTGCCATAATTTGCGCTATTCCTTTTGTTCGTCCCCGTGATGTTATTAAAAGTAAGGCCGGACAGTCTGCTAAGGATAAGCAGCAAAGTTTACAACAAGCGATCAGTGATCATTATCAAAGCCTTTATACGCAGGCGGTTGCTTTATCAGCTGAGCTAGCAAAAGAATTAAAGCTAGAACAAGGCGTACAACTGCCTATTATTGCAACAGGTCATTTAACGGCGCTTGGCGTCTCGGTAAGTGATAGTAAAAGTGATTCGGTAAGAGATATTTATATCGGCTCTTTAGAAGCGTTTCCAGCCAGTGCTTTCCCACCAGCCGATTATATTGCCCTAGGTCATATTCACAGAGCTCAACAAGTCGCAAAATCAGAGCATATTCGTTATTGCGGCTCACCCATTCCGTTAAGTTTTGATGAAGCTAAACAAGATAAACATGTGTTAATGGTTGAGTTTACGTCAGGTAAACTGAATCAAGTTGAAGCGTTAGTTGTACCGTGTTTTCAACCCTTATATATGGTGAAAACATCAGTTGATGCGCTGGAAACTTCACTTAAAGAAACCTTAGTAGCTTTTGAAAATCGTCAAGTAACGGACGACCTCCCTGAAAGTATTAAAGCTTGGCTTGATATTGAAATTGATAATGGCGATCATTTAAATGATTTATCACAGAGGGTGAGTGAACTCGCAGGTGATATGCCTTTTGAAGTGTTATTGGTTCGTCGTTGTAAAAAGGCGCGCCAACGCCGACAAGCACAACTTTCACAACAAGATAACAGTATGTTAAGTGAGTTATCTTTAACTGAAGTATTTGACTCGCGTTTATCGCAACTTGATTGGCAAACAGATGAAGAAGCCAGCCGTAAAACACGTTTAAAGCAATTGTTTAGTGAAATTTCCGTAGAGTTGGCAAGCCAGCAGAAACCAGCTATTTTACCTGTTGAGAAAAATACTGAGACAGTAAAAATAAAAGAAGTTGATCAAGGCGTTAAGGCTGAAGAAGTTGAGCAAGAAAAGTTATGAGAATATTAAGTTTACGCTTTGAGAACATCAATTCACTCAAAGGCAGTTGGAAAATAGATTTTACTGAAGCACCTTTTGATAACAATGGCTTGTTTGCCATTACGGGTCCTACGGGGGCAGGTAAAACCACTATACTTGATGCCATTTGTTTAGCGCTTTATCATGAAACACCACGTTTAAGTGTCTCTAAAAAGCAAAATGAATTAATGACCCGACATACCAGCCATTGCATGAGTGAGGTTGAGTTTGAGGTAAAGGGGCAGGGATACAGAGCTTTTTGGAGCCAAAAAAGAGCACGCAATAAACTTGATGGTAATTTATTAGAGCCTGTTGCTGAGCTTGCGAAACTTGATGGCACCATAGTGTCAGACAAGCTTAGAACGGTTCGCAGTGATATTAGCGAATTAACGGGTCTGAATTTTTCACGTTTTACCAAATCTATGATGCTCTCACAAGGGGAGTTTGCCGCTTTTTTAAATGCCCCTGCCAATGAACGCGCACAATTACTCGAGCAGCTTACCGGTACTGAAATTTATGGTGACATTTCAAAACAAGTTTTTGAGAATCACCGTAGTGCCAGTGATGAGTTAAAGTTATTGCAAGCCAAGAGTCAGGGCGTCATCTTGCTAGGTGATGAACAAGTCACTGAACTTGAACAACAACTTGTGCAAACTAAGCAAGAAGAAACGCAGGTAACTAGCCAATTAGAGCAAGCTCAGCAGGTAAAAAATTGGTGTTCTAACTTTATTTCGAATGAAGAAACTAAAAAAATAGCAAAACAGCAACTCTCCGAGGTAGAAGAGCAAGAAAAGTCAGCGACGAGCGATCTTGATTTACTTGCCCAATCGGCTATAGCTGAGCCACTTCGCGCGCCTTATGAGAAAATGGTTCACTATCGTGAGCAATATCAACAAACTTTAAAACAAGTAACAGATCAAACACAGCAATTAGCAGTACTTGACCAAGCCGTTGTCGCAAGTGAAGTATCGTTAACACAGTTAAAAACTACTCAGCTTGAAGCTGAAACACAGCGAAAAGTGATTGAGCAAGTATTGCATGAAAAAATTCAGCCACTTGAGCATGAAATCAACCATCAAAAAGCGACTTTACTCGAAACAAATAACAATATTGTCACACAAAATCAGACGCTAGATAATAATATACATCAGTTATCGGTTGCAGAAACAGAGCAACAAAAAGCATCAGCTATTGTTATGCAGCAACAAGTATACTTAGCTAATAACCAAGCGTTGCAGCAGTTGCCTGAAAAATTACCGCTCTGGCAAAGCCAATATAAGCAATTAACTACGCAACAAGCGAGTGTGCAGAGCTTATTAAGTGAACAAAACAATGTTGAACAAACTCTTGTAGATTTAACGTCTCAGCAGCAAGTCAAACAGCAACAAATCACTGAGTATGAAAAGGAACTAGAGCAACTAAAAAGTCACAAACAAGTAATGGCAGAGCAAGTACAACAACTTGTTCAAAACAGCCCTGTCGCGCAAGAAATATTGGTTAACTTCGCTGATAAAGAAACGAATGTAGCAGTGTATAAAGAAGCTGAACTAACCCCAGCGCTGAATCAAGCGGTTGTTAATAGACAAAACCAACAGTTAACCTTAAAACAAGCAATACAGTTAGCACAACGATTTCATGTGCTAGCGCAAGAGCAGCAAGCACTTTTATTGCAACAGCTAAATGACAAGCAACAACTTAGCGTAACTGATGAAGAGTTAGCACAATTACGTCAACGTTATAGTGCGAATAATCAACAGAAAAAAGATGTTGAAACCTTGCTTTCGCAACAACAAACCATTATGGCGTTAAGTGATTACAGAGCAAAACTTCAACCAGAAGAAGCTTGTCCTTTGTGTGGATCAGTAGAGCATCCTGCGATAAATGACTATCAAAACTTAGATAGTAATGAACATCAAAATCGTTTATCAAAACTCAATGATGAATTAGCGACCTTGGAGAAACAGGGTAAACAGCTCAATAAAGTACAAGCACAATTTACCGCAGAGCTTACCGCCCAGAAAAATCGTTTACAAGGCATAGTAAACGAGCAAACTAGTATTGATAATAATTGGCAATCGTTAGATGTAAACCAAATCTCATTACAAAACGTCGACGCGGAGCAAAAGTTATCTAACCAACTAAGCAGTACATTGAATCAGCTTGAAGAGCTAGTCTTTTTACAGCAAACGTTACAAGAAAATAGCCATCTTCAACAACAAAACGCTGAAAAATTAATGCTGTGTGATAAGCAATTATCGACCCAGCAAAACGCATTACAGTTAGTACAAGAGCAAGGCAATGCCCAACACAATGTTAAAACAAAAATTGTTAGTGATATAGCCTTAGCGCAACAAGCCATTTTTACCGACAATGCGCAATTATTAGCAGATATTACAGCAACAAAGATTACCTTACCATTGAGTGAAGATGACCAGCAATATCAACCGATAGGTATTGATAATCATTGGCTCAATCTTGTAGCGAAACAAGGTCAAGAATATCAAGCTATTGTTAATACGCACCAAACAGCACAAGAGCACTTAAATAGCCTTGAACATAATTTGGCTTTATTAAAGCAGCAAGTTGAACAGCAACAAGGTCAGCTAAACCAAACAAAAGCACTGGTAAGTCAGCAAGAAAATGAGTTAGCAATTAATAATAGCTCACGCCTTACTTTGTTTGTTGAGCTTGGCTTTGATGATAATAGTATGCAAGATACTGAGTTTTTGAGGGCAGATATCAGCAAACAACGAGAAGATAACGAACGTTCGTTAAATAGTGCTGATGTGCAACATAATGAAAAACTGTCAGTACAACAACTTAATAAAGGCCAGTTAACTACAGCTAGATCCCAGTTAACCAGTCTTTTGGAACAAAATGACAGCGTAAAATCTGATTGGGAGAAACACTTCACTACTAGTAGCTTTATCGATGAAAAACAGTTCTTGTTGGCATTGATTAGCCCCGAGAAAGCACAGCAACTTCATAAGCTTGCTAGCGAAATTAGTGATAACAAAAAACAAGCACAAGTATTGATTACTCAAAGTGAAAAAGTGGCGCTGGAGTTAACCAATAAAAAAGCTTTGCTGAGCGAAAATGGCGCCATTGATTTTGATAGTCAATCAGTATCAGCAACCCTGATCAAGTTGTCAGAATTACTGAAGCAGTATCAGCAACAAATAGGACAATTGAGTCAACAAATCAGCCATGATAAAGCCAATAAAATTCAACAACAATCTTTACTTGAGCAAATCAAAAGTGCGCAACTTGCGTTAGATGATCTTAGCCATCTTAATGCGCTGATTGGCTCTGCCGATGGTGCTAAATTTAGAAAATTCGCGCAAGGTCTAACATTAAGTAATTTAGTGCATTTAGCTAACGCGCAATTAGAGCGACTTTTTGGTCGTTATCAACTGCAATGCCAGCAAAGTGATTCGTTGGCGTTGGAAGTTGTTGATACGTGGCAGGGAGATACTGCACGCGATATTAAAACCTTATCTGGCGGCGAAAGTTTTTTGATAAGTTTGGCGCTGGCTTTAGCATTATCAGATTTAGTAAGTAACAAAACCAGTATCGATTCACTCTTTCTTGATGAAGGGTTCGGTACCTTAGATAACAATACCCTTGAAGTGGCGCTTGATGCGCTCGATAACTTAAACGCCAGTGGTAAAATGATTGGTGTTATCAGCCATGTTGATGCACTAAAAGAACGCATTGGTGTGCAAATCAAAGTTAAAAAGCTAAGTGGTTTAGGTGTTAGCAGTTTAGATAAACAGTATGAATTTCATGCTGAAACTGTTAACTAGCCATAGAAAAATAAAGCTTAGCTAGATGTTAGTTAAGCTTTATTTAACAATATTATCAACTCTACAGTAATGATCAATCACCAACTAATCACTAATTAAAAGGTAAGGGCACCTCTTTGGAAATTTGGATTTATTTCACTTTATTAGCCGCAACTATGCAGGCGGTAAGAACAGCTGGACAAAAGCAGTTATCGGGTAAGCTTAATTCAATGGCGACCACAGGTGTGCGTTATTTCTTTGCTCTACCTTTTGCATGGCTCTATTTATGGTGGATGCTTGATTTTAGAGAGGTCGAGGTACCAAGGCTTAATAATGACTTTTTACAATACGCGCTAATTGCTTGTGTGATGCAAATATGGGGAACGGCTTGTTTAGTGGCAGCTTTTCGCTATCGTAATTTTGCCGTTGCCACCAGTTTGGCTAAAACTGAAGCGATTCAAGTGGCTATTGTTGGCGCTTTGCTTTTTGGTGCTACGCTTTCTGGCTTAGGTTGGTTCAGTGTTGTGGTCGGTGTTGTAGGTGTGTTTTTAGTGTCTAAGGTAAAGTTTAACCTCAGAGAAACCATAGCTGATTCACAAGGTCTTATCGGTATGGGTTATGGTTTAGCTGCTGGTCTTGGTTTAGCCATTACTACTTTGCTTATCCGTGAATCTAGCTTAGCCCTGAATACTGATTTGGTGGTCAGTGCTGCTGTTACCTTAGTGTTTATGATCACGGTACAATCGTGTATTTCGTTTATTTATGTCTTTATCCAGGATAAATCACAATTCCCCGTCATATTTAAACACTGGCGCTTATGCTTATTTGTGGGTATTACCAGTGTCTTAGGTTCAATTGGTTGGTTTACCGCGGCGAGTTTTCAAAATGCTGCTTATGTAAAAGCCTTGGGACAGGTAGAGTTTTTCATTACCTTGGCATTAACTTATCGGGTATTTAAGGAAACCATCACCTTAAAAGAGTATATAGGTATGTTCTTGATTGTATTAAGTGTCGTTATCTTACTATTGTGGGCGTAAATCGGTTGTTTTAGTCGCTAATTTCATTTAATTACGAAGTAAAGCAAGGTAAACTGAGCATATACCCGTTGCCATTCAAGATACTTTTTTCAGAGTGCTTGAGCTATTTCAATTCAATGCGCTTTGATGAAATAATGGTTATTCCATTATAAATCAAAGCAACGATGAAGTGATATTGCTCAAGCGCTTCTTCGATGGGATTAAAAGCAATTTATGCAGCGTTATTCATTTAACCAAGGGAGTAACCATTGTTTAAAATGAATGCCTGCCAAAAGCACTTTTAACTCCCACTGAAATCATGCGCTTTGAATGATAACGGCTATATAACATTTAAGTATTAACAAAAGTATTAAAGAAGAGATCATTATGAAAATTGCTGAAAAAACCGTTGCTCACTTTCACTACACCCTTAGAAATGAAGCCGGTGAAGAAATAGAATCATCAGACGGTCATGAGCCTCTAACCTATTTACATGGCGCTAATAATACTTTACCTGGCTTAGAAACAGCATTAGCAGGTAAAGCTATCGGCGAGAAGTTTTCAGTAACTTTACAACCAGAAGACGCTTATGGTCCTTATCAAGAAGGCTTAGAGCAACGTGTACCGGTTAAACATTTGCAAGGTTTACCAAGCAAAAATGCTAAATGGAAAAAAGGCATGACTGCTGCTGTTCACACTGATGCAGGTCAACGCCAAGTAACCGTACTAAAAGTAGGTAAGTTCATGGTTACTGTTGATATTAACCCACCATTAGCGGGTAAAGTACTGACTTTTGATATTGAAATAGTTGACGTACGTGAAGCGACTGAAGAAGAAGTACAACACGGACATGTTCACAGCGCAGATAGCAGCTGTGGTCACGATCACTAGTATATACTTTATAGAGATTTATAGGTGAAACTATAATTTTCTGTAAATAAAAAGCGCTAAGCAGTTCAACTGTTTAGCGCTTTTTTATATGCATGGCTATAAATACAGATATGTCTATATAATAAATGGTTGAGAAACTAGGTAGACGCGTGAGTAAAAAATTACTTCATCAAACGACACTTATGTTAAAAAAGGTTAGCTTCAATTGAATCATTCTCCGTTATTAGAAAAATTTATTGCGTTATTACATGAAGAAAATAATCAAGCCCCAGTGCTTGACCTTGCATGTGGTAGTGGCAGAAATGGCCTTTATCTTGTGAATCAAAATATCCCAGTGGTATTTGCTGATATAAAAGATTCGGCACTTGAGCAGGTGAAAAATAGCCTAACGAGTCAGCATAGTGAGATAAAATCATCGGCAAGCTTTTGGCAAGTTGACTTTGAGCAAGGTAGCTCTGAAGAAGATAGTTTTGAACAAGGCAGTGTTAAACAGAAGCATGATCATCCTTTAGCGGGTAAGTGTTTTTCAGCAATTATGGTATTTCGCTATTTACACCGACCTCTCTTTGAACAAATCAAACAAGCGGTGACTCCCGGTGGTTATGTTGTTTATGAAACCTTTAACGTAGATCAGCCCCAATTTGGACGTCCCAAAAATCCTAATTTTCTATTAAAACAGGGTGAGTTGGCTGAACTGTTTTCTGATTGGGAAATTATTCACAGCTTTGAAGGCATTATTGAGGTAAAAAACGCTGATGCTAATAATGACTCTGGAAAGCAGGCTGTTGCCCAGATTATTGCAAGGAAACCCGATACCCCAATTATCTGACATTCCTGTCAGATAATTGGTAATGACTAACAATCTAGCTAAACACTAACTCACCAAAGTGTTCTGGTCTATGGTAATCCGGCTCAGCTACATCGATATTATTCCATACCCCGTACTGTGGCTCTGTTCTACCACCACAACGATAAAAGTTAGCAAACCACATATCTTTATTTACCACCTCGCCAGTTAAAGCTTCAATAGCTGCAAAGGGTAGAGTAATTTCTACCGTCCATTGATTATCAGTGTCGCTTTCTATTTTTACCGGATTATCAGTACTAAAATTCAGACTACTCTTACACTGTATTAAATTTGCTGCCTCTAAGCTGATAAATTGACGGTTGTCGCGCCCCGCGCCATAAGCTAAATGCAACGTGCCACAGCAATTAACTTCTAAATTGACATAGCTACTTCCTAGCACACCGCTAGGACTAAAAAAGAATTCTACACATGAATCTTCACAAATGAGCATATGATTGAGTTCAGTTTGTTTGGCAAAGCTGTAGTTGTCTTGGGCAATAACTTGCAGAAAGAGTGTGTCGTCATTAGCAACAAGTTTAACTTGTGTGTCTTGTTTAGTTCCTGTTTCATACCAAGGGAAAGTACTGATATCAATGGCTGGGATTGATGGCCAGTCGATTGGTAGCTGCTTCGTGGATGTTTTTTCTATGCTGTATTGGTTCATCTTTATCCTATTAATCTTAAACTACTAATTTAACTATTCATTCAACGTTTGAATAACGAGTTCTGTTACTTCGAGTTTTTTGGACATTTGGTATTTGTATATTTAATTTGCTTCGCTTTTGATATTGAGAACTTCAACTTGTGTTAAGCCTTTTAGCTGCCAAGTAATGTTGAGATCGTACAAACTCATGCCGTAAACCTTATCATCAGTTTTTCCTTTTTTGTAGGCAGGACGAGGGTCTTGTGCCAATACTTGTTCAATCAATAAAGGCAATTCATTATATTTTTCAATATCTTCGGCTGAGCACATAACTAGGCATTGAGCTAAATCAGCTTGTGCTTGTGTGGTAAATATCACAGATAAGTCTGCTTCAGGCTGCTCTTGAGCAAAACCAGCATCGGCATCGATAATTGCATCAGAGTAGGGCACATAAGGTTTAATGTCGATAATAGGGGTACCATTTAATAAATCTAAACCAGAAATATGTAAAACCGTTTGCTGCTTAGTTGTGACAACTTTCTCAAGTTTCACTACAGACATACCAATGGGGTTTGGGCGAAACGTAGATCGTGTCGCTAGCACACCGGTTTTTACATTACCGCCAAGTCGAGGAGGGCGCACTAAGGGTTTCCATCCTTGCGCTTGCGTGCCATGAAATACAAATAGTAACCACAGGTGACTAAATTGCTCAATGTCTCGAACTAACTGCTGATTGTTAGCTTTACCAATGAGCACGACCTTGCCTTTTGCTGCGCTGACTAAATTTGGCTGGCGCGGAATAGCAAATTTTTCTCGGTAAGGCGATTCAATAATACCTATCGCGTCAAATTTAAAGCTTTGCATCTCATGAGTTGTATCAGATAGCTTTGACATTTTATGGCTCTATTTTCTCATCAGGTGTACCTACTCGATAAGCTTTACCGTAACAAACAACTTGCGCAACACAATGCTTGGTTTCTATCGGAACACAACTGGTAAATATAATGGCGTTGGCTTGTTTTAAATAAGCGCCTTGCCTGGCTTGGGTGCGTGCATTAATAGCATCAGGTGGCGCTAAGTACGGTTCCTTTTGGCAATCATCGCCCTCGACTAAACCGACATATTGATACTTTGCATCGAATTCTTCTTCATCATTATATATTTTTACTTTACTGGCACTAAAGTATTGTTGGGCCGTATCGGCTTTAACATTACTTTCAAAAGTATAATTTCCGCTACAATTTGCTAATAAAGGAAGTGTGATGAAAATGGATAGTATTTTTTTAGCTAACGATTTAGTCATATTTTTAGTTTTTTGATTAGTTATTTTATTAGTCATGAGAAGTCTCCTTGCGGATGTTTTGTTTAGATAATTCTAGAAAAGTAGTTGGCTTTTTACCTGCTATCCAATAATGAAATAGTTGGTCGATAGTATGATTTTTTTTCATCATAAAAATCCAATTACGCATGTAAATTTCAAAGGCAGTATCATTAGTGTTAATTGCAAAAGCCATTGATAGTTCAGGCCTTGCTGGTTTGGGGACAATAACGGTATATTCAGGATTGATCAGTGTCCAAGCGGAAGCTGTTGCTGCACCAAAAAGCATGGCATCGATATGCTGATATTTTTCTTTAAAAAATAATCGAGGTGTAGATATTTCCCATGCAGTGGCTTTTTCAAAATACCGGCTGACAATGTTTTCACTGTAAAATATTTCAGGAATACCTATGATCAAATCTTCTCGGGCAAAAATACTCTGCCAATCACTAAACTCTTTACGGCGTTCTTCTTTAACCAGAAACGCCATTGACTGACTTGAGTAAGGCAATGTTAAGGTATATTGCTTCATATTCTTCGGTGTTACCGGCATGCCAGTGGTCATGTCTAAATAACCTGAGGAGAGCAGTTGCTTTGCCTGATTGTGGTAAATACGAACAAATTCGATTGATACGCCTAAGTCATCGGCTAATAAATTAATGATTTCAATATCAAAACCAACAAGTTTGCCTACATTGTTATGGAAAGTGTAGGGTAAATCATCACGAAAATACCCAACTCGGATAAAACCACGCTGAGTGATTCTTTCTAATACAGGCACGTTAAGCATTGTTTTATCGATGCTAAGGTTTGGCTCAGCTAAAACCTTGGCTTTGCCGTCCAATATAATAAAGTCTCGTTCGATAAATTTAGTATAGCCTTGGTATTGGTAACTGATGGCATCAAAAGTAAAGCGTAACGAAATGAACGCTATGACAGAAATTATCGGCAATAAAAATAAGTAGTAACTAAATGAACGCCATTTGAAGGTAAAGTTTCTCAGCATACTAGTAGCAATAAGTAATACCAAACTAATAGAGAAAATTACACTAAGTAAGGCACTCAAACGACCGACAATAATGTTTTCAGCGACTAAGAATAAATCAAATAACGAGCCGGGCACATTAAAAATATCTAATAAACTGGGTATTGCCAGCGTAGTTGTGCCAAATAATTGTGGGATGCCAGCGATTAACAATTGTAGGTAATCACTACTACTCACTTGGGACCCTGAAAACCATGCGGCAAATAAAGTAAATAATAAGGCTAATAGTTTTCCGCCTACAGGAAGACTGAAACTGATTGGCACAATAATACTGGGCATATTAGTTACGTCAGATTTTAATACTTTATTACCATTTTCAGTAATAGATAATTGCGCTATAAGTTGTTTAGTTTTTTCAACAATAATAGGGATAACAATAAAGAAACTACCGGTGGCAAAAGCGGTGATCATTGCTTCACGCGAACTCGCTAGTATCTGGCGGTAGCTAAAGGGCGTAATAGTGGCGACAATGGCTGGTAGTACAATAAAAGTCAGTAAAAACACTAAAACTGCAGCGGTAACGATATATACCTGTAACCCGTCGAGTTGCTCACTGTTTATAGTCGCTGCCGCTCGTTGAGCAATACAAAAGATGCCAACAGGCGCAAAGCGCATCACTATATTACTTACATTAACAACGGCTTGGTTCAAACCATTTAATACTGACAACGTGTGTTTTTTAACTTTTACCTGCATCAAGCCAATACCAATAAAAATACTGAATAAAACGACACTGGGTATTAAGCCATTTGCTAAGGCATAAAAAGGATTCGTCGGAATAAACAGGGAAATAATATCAAATTCTGGTGTGGTACTGATGGTATTAAGGCTATAAAAGTCGGCACTTTTCCAATCGGGAAAAGCGATGGGGGCAAGTAATATAAATGCGAGTACTACCGCTAATAATGCCATTAAAATCACCAAGGTGATCTTTAATGTACTGGTGACTTTTGTTGGTGATAAACTACCAATACCCACAATAAGTGATAGAGCGATGTAGGGGAGTGCTGTCATCTGCAACAGCATAACAAAAGCATTAGCTATTTCATTAACACCAAGGTAAACAGTGGAAGAGACTGCGCCTAATGTTAAGCCTATTATCATGGCTAAAATGATTCGGGTGGATAAAGGTACTTTGCTGGTTAAGCGGCTTAGTCTAGTTAACAAAGGAGATTACCTATTGAAAAGGAGTGCAAAGAGTAAAGTTTACTTGTTACGACCAAATTTTAAAACAAAAAAAGGTATCCAATTGATACCTTTTTTATCGTTAACCCTAAATAATTCTCAGAGTTATTTAACGCGCATACCAGCTACAGCGCCATCATCTGGATTTAATATCCACAAGTCTTTATCGCCAGGGCCAGCAGCAAGTACCATACCTTCAGACATACCGAAACGCATTTTACGTGGCGCTAAGTTAGCAACCATAACAGTGTGTTTGCCAATTAAGTCTTCAGGGTTGTAAGCTGACTTAATACCAGCGAATACTTGACGAGTTTCAGTGCCTTCTTCATTAAGCGCTAACGTTAGCTGTATTAATTTATCTGCTTTTTCAACGTGCTCAGCATTAATGATTTTAACAATACGTAAATCAATTTTAGCAAAGTCATCAAATTGAATTTCTTCAGATATTGGGTCAGCAGCTAATGGATCAGCAAGTGCAGCTGAATTATCAACGACTTTAGCCGCTTTCTTTTTCTTGGCTGGTTTTTTCTTTTCTTCTGCAGCGCCGGCTAAGCTATCTTTTGACGCTTCAGTCATCGCATTCACTTTATCCATATCAACACGTTGTAATAAGGCTTTAAACTTATTAATTTTATGGTCAGTTAATAAGGTTTTGTGACCTTCCCAAACAAGTTCATCATTTAAGAACGCAGCAGTACTATCGGCAAGTGCAGGTAATACTGGCTTTAAGTAGATCATCAATGTACGGAACATGTTGATGCCTAATGAACAGATATCGTGTACTTCTTGTTGCTTAGTTTCGTCTTTCACTAACTGCCATGGTTCTTTCACCGCAATATATTCATTCACTTTATCAGCAAGTGCCATGATTTCGCGCATTCCACGACCAAAATCACGAGCTTCATAATGAGCAGCAATGCTATCGCCTGCAGCCATTACTTCATCAGCTAGTACTTGATCATCAACATTAGTTGATAACATGCCATCAAAACGTTTCGTGATGAAACTTGCACAACGAGAAGCGATATTAACGACTTTACCCACTAAATCAGAGTTAACGCGTTGTACGAAATCTTCAAGATTTAAATCTAAATCATCAATTTTGTGCGTTAACTTAGTTGCGTAATAATAACGTAAGTATTCAGGGTTTAAATGCGCTAAGTAGGTATTGGCTTTAATAAAGGTACCTTTTGACTTAGACATTTTTTCGCCGTTCACGGTAACAAAACCATGAGCGAAAACAGCCGTAGGCTTGCGGATATCAGCGCCTTCTAACATGGCAGGCCAAAATAAGCTGTGGAAATTAATAATATCTTTACCGATAAAGTGATATAGCTCGGCGTCTGAATTTTTATTCCAAAAGCTGTCAAAATCGATACTTGAGTCTTTATCACATAAGTTTTTGAAGCTGCCAATATAACCAATAGGCGCATCTAACCAAACATAGAAGAATTTACCTGGTGCATTAGGTATTTCAAAACCAAAGTAGGGCGCATCACGGCTAATATCCCACTGTTTTAAACCTTGTTCGAACCATTCGTTAAGTTTATTCGCCACTTCTTCTTGTAAGGTTCCCGAGCGAATCCAGTCTGATAACATGGTTTCAAAAGCTGGTAAGTCGAAGAAGTAATGTTCTGAATCTTTTAATACTGGCGTCGCGCCTGAGATAGCTGAACGTGGGTTAAGCACTTCTGTTGGTGAATAAGTCGCACCACAGTTGTCACAGCTATCGCCGTTTTCATCTTCACTTTTACACTTTGGACAAGTACCTTTAACAAAGCGATCGGCTAAGAACATGCCTTTTTCAGGATCAAATAACTGAGAAATAGTGCGGGTTTTAATATGCCCCTTCGCGTGTAAGCGATTGTATATCTCTTCTGAGAATGCTTTGTTTTCTTCACTGTGCGTTGTGTGGTAATTATCAAAACTGATGTGAAAGTCACTAAAGTCTTTAATACGCTCTTCACGCACACCCTTGATCATTTCTTCAGGTGTTATGCCTAGTTCTTGAGCTTTAAGCATAATAGGTGTGCCATGCGCATCGTCAGCACAGACAAAATAGGTTTCATGTCCACGCATTCGTTGAAAACGTACCCAAATATCAGTTTGAATGTGCTCAAGCATATGACCTAAATGGATTGAACCATTGGCATAAGGAAGGGCACAAGTAACAAGAATTTTGCGCTTTTCTTGTAAGGAATGCGATGCAGCGTTTGATGTAGCTTCAGATAAAGTAGTTTCAGACATGAAAAATAGTTGTTTTTGATGGTAATAATGTCGGCAATAGTACAGAATTTAGCGATGATTTTCATTAGTTGAATGCAACTAATTTCGCTATTTCTCTCATATTCTCTTATATAAGGTCTCCAAGTCATTATGTTTGGTAAAATATTCTCTAAAAAAACCTCAACACCAGCGGTAAAATCCAGCAATGAAACACTCTCTATTAATGAAATTGAACAACTGATAAAAGACTCATTAACCCATTATAAATCAGATAATTTTCCTCAAGGTATTCTTGTCGTTTGTCAGAAATTTTCAATGAGTCAAAAGAATAAAAAAATTCTAATTAATTTGACTATGCCATTTGTCTGCCAAGGTGAGTTAGATGTTCTCGGGCAAACATTAAGTGAAAGCTTAGCTTGCACGGTAACGATTAACGTCGAGCTCGAGATAAAGCCAGTACGTCAATTCTCGCTCGATAAAACGAAAGAGGGCAGTACACAAGGCTCTTTACCTCAAGGAAGAGTAGCTAATATTATTGCTATAGCATCGGGTAAAGGCGGAGTAGGTAAGTCGACTACTACAGTCAACTTAGCGTACGCGTTGATAGCTGAAGGTGCTAGAGTTGGGATTTTAGATGCAGATATATACGGCCCATCAATTCCTTCTATGTTAGGTATTAAAGATGATAAGCCGAGTTCTAGTGATGGCAAGATGATGACACCTTTATACGCTAAAGGTGTATGTGCCATGTCAATCGGCTTTCTCGTCAATGAAGCTGATGCCACAGTTTGGCGAGGCCCTATGGCTAGCTCTGCTTTTAATCAATTATTAAATGAAACTGATTGGCCAGAGCTTGATTATTTATTAATTGATATGCCGCCAGGTACCGGAGATATTCAATTGACCTTAGCGCAAAAAGTACCTGTGGCAGCCGCTGTTATTGTAACAACACCACAAGACATAGCTCTGATTGATGCTGTTAAAGGTATTGCTATGTTTGATAAGGTTAAAGTGCCGGTATTAGGCATTATCGAAAATATGAGTTACCACCTGTGCGAAAATTGTGGGCATCGAAGTCATATCTTTGGTGACGAGGGCGGCAAGCATATGGCAGAAGATCAAGAAACTCATTTATTAGGGCAGTTACCTTTAGATATTGCTATTCGCCAAGATGCTGATTTTGGAGAATCTGACATAATTGAAAATAGCGCTGGTGAAATAGCCAATCATTACCGTAAAATAGCCCGAAATGTTTCCGCACAATTATTTTTACAGTGTGACAGCGCCAGCCCGCTAACAGCAACAATAACCACGCGTACTTAAATCACAAAGGTTTAAACGCAACTAAGGTAAAACAAGCCATTATGAGATTATGTGATAAAGATATAGAACAATACCTTGATGATGAGAAAATTATTATTGCGCCAAAACCTGACAGTTCGATGATCTCAGGCGTTAGTGTAGATATTCGTTTGGGTAATGAATTTAGAGTTTTTAGAGATCATACCGCACCCTATATTGATTTAAGTGCACCTAAGGCAGAAGTACAAGAAGCAATGAACTCTATAATGAGTGATGAAATTCATATTGCGGACGGTGATGCTTTCTTTTTACATCCAGGGGAGTTAGCACTCGCTGTAACTTACGAGTCAGTGACCTTGCCTGATAATATAGTCGGTTGGCTTGATGGTCGCTCATCATTAGCTCGTTTGGGATTAATGGTTCATGTAACCGCACATCGCATCGATCCTGGTTGGTCAGGTCAAATAGTATTAGAGTTTTATAACAGCGGTAAATTACCTCTAGCGCTTCGTCCTAAAATGAAAATAGCAGCATTGAACTTTGAGACTATGTCTTCAAGTGCTGCGCGTCCGTATAACAAACGTGAAGATGCTAAATATAAAGACCAAAAAGGTGCAGTAGCGAGTCGGATCAGTGAAGATGATTCTATTTAGTCGGTTATAAGCGCGCAACAGCGAGTATATAAAAGCGAAATAGCGAGCCGTTAGCTCGCTATTCCTGTATTTGAAGTCTTGGGAATTTGTCTAACACAGGTTTCTAAAGCATGAATGAGCTTTTCATTGTCATGGTGATGCGGAACCTTGTTGTGAGCCAAATCTTGGCAGATAACATTGACTCTCTCAGAATAAATGTCTTTATCTTGGCAAATCACACTATCAATAGGCAAACAGCCAATATTGCTTTCAATCCAATCCAGTTTTTCATCTAAAGTCAATTTAGAAGCAGGGCTTTGCTCGGCAACAATATTATCTATTAATACACAATGACCTTTTCGTTTATTTATCGCCTTAGTAATATCTCTTACTAAAAGAGGTGGTACAACACTGGTTAAGAAACTACCCGGTCCTAAGATGATTAGGTCTGCATTCTCAATGGCATCAATACAAGGCTTCACCGATTTAACTAATGGCGCTAGCATTAAATCAGTAGGCATCATCGGCATTTCATCGACAGAGAGTTCACCTAGTCGACAACGTCCTTCAGGATAAAACGCCATTAAGTCAGTAGGTGTTTCAGACATGGGTAATACTTGTGTCCTTACTCGCAATAACCGACGTACTAGTTTAATAGAATCCATCGGACTGGATTGTACTTTACCTAGTCCGTATAAAATTAAATTACCTAGGTTGTGTCCGCCAAGCTCATCTTCTCCTTCAAAGCGAAAATTAAAGAGTTGGCTACCTATAGAGTTTTCATCAACTAACTGAGTCAGACAGTTACGTAGATCGCCCCAAGCAATAGTACTACTTCTTTTTCTTAAGCGCCCAGTTGAACCGCCGTTGTCTGTGGTGGTAACTATACCGGTGAGCTGATGCCCCATAAAAGATAGAGTGGAAAGTACACGACCTAAACCGTGTCCGCCGCCAATGGCGACTATATTAAGTTTTTTGAGCTGCATACGGTTTACTACTTCGTTATTGTATGACTAAGTACTATAAACCATACCGTTAAATGGCAAAAAGATAAAGTAACTAACGGTACGCATTATAATATGCTTATATCAGATGGTGAAATAGGTTGGCGTAACGAGAGTTAAAGTCAGTGGCTAATATTGAATCAGACAATACTATTTATATGGAGGTTAATAATTATACTGTTTTTACAGAGAGTTAGTTTAAATTAGACGATAAATGAGCAGCTTGCTCATTATGCGATCAGTTAACGCATTTCTTAGTAAATAAATGCTTTTTTTTACAAATAAGTGTTGACAGTTTATCGGCTGCTGCTCATAATGCGCCTCGTTTTCAGCAAGTGTTAGGTCCACAGGTTGAGAACATAGTTTAATAGCTATTAGGCCAGTTATTAAACGACTCGAAAATTTCGGGGCTATAGCTCAGCTGGGAGAGCGCTTCGCTGGCAGCGAAGAGGTCTGCGGTTCGATCCCGCATAGCTCCACCATATTAGGTTTTTTGTTAACGTTAACTTTTGAGTTTTCATTATCGAAAAATAGATAGTTTAATTGGTTTGTTAATATTATTTATAATGTAAACGCTAATTTGTGTCCCTATCGTCTAGAGGCCTAGGACACCGCCCTTTCACGGCGGTAACAGGGGTTCGAATCCCCTTAGGGATGCCACTATTTCTTTATTATGTCCATTTTATGGATGTAATAGAGACAATGTAAGTTTGCTTAGACTTATAAAAAATTAAGTATGTTCTAATTTAGCGATTAGCTAAATATTGTGTCCCTATCGTCTAGAGGCCTAGGACACCGCCCTTTCACGGCGGTAACAGGGGTTCGAATCCCCTTAGGGATGCCACTTCTCATTTCTTTATTTAAAGGAATACATAGAAGGAGCATTTTCTCGAAAGAGAAGTTAAGTTACTTAGACTTATAAAAATTAAGTGTGTTCTAATTTAGCAATTAGCTAAATATTGTGTCCCTATCGTCTAGAGGCCTAGGACACCGCCCTTTCACGGCGGTAACAGGGGTTCGAATCCCCTTAGGGATGCCACTTCTCATTTCTTTATGTAAAGAAATACATAGAAGGAGCATTATCTCGAAAGAGAAGTTAAGTTACTTAGACTTATAAAAAATTAAGTGTGTTCTAATTTAGCGATTAGCTAAATATTGTGTCCCTATCGTCTAGAGGCCTAGGACACCGCCCTTTCACGGCGGTAACAGGGGTTCGAATCCCCTTAGGGATGCCACTTCTTATTTCTTTATTTAAAGGAATACATAGAAGGAGCATTTTCTCGAAAGAGAAGTTAAGTTACTTAGACTTATAAAAAATTAAGTATGTTCTAATTTAGTGATGAGCTAAATATTGTGTCCCTATCGTCTAGAGGCCTAGGACACCGCCCTTTCACGGCGGTAACAGGGGTTCGAATCCCCTTAGGGATGCCACTTCTTATTTCTTTATTTAAAGGAATACATAGAAGGAGCATTTTCTCGAAAGAGAAGTTAAGTTACTTAGACTTATAAAAAATTAAGTATGTTCTGAAATAGCAATTAGCTAGTTCTGTGTCCCTATCGTCTAGAGGCCTAGGACACCGCCCTTTCACGGCGGTAACAGGGGTTCGAATCCCCTTAGGGATGCCACTTTTATTATTAATATATAAAAGGAGCATTACAGTTATCTTATTACTGAGAAATAAGAGTTTAGAGTTTTAGTTTACCAGCTTGTCTTTTATGATAAACCTTCTATTATTGAAGTCTGGTCTAATTAAATCAGCAAAGTAATTTGCTAGATAGTTTGAAAGATGTATTAAATTACTTGAAAAAGTGATTAGTAAATCAATCTGTGTCCCTATCGTCTAGAGGCCTAGGACACCGCCCTTTCACGGCGGTAACAGGGGTTCGAATCCCCTTAGGGATGCCACTTTCTTTTTTTTTGATAAAAGAATAGTGAACTATAAGAGAAAACCCACGCAATATGTAAATATTGCGTGGGTTTTTTTTTGCTTTTAATTTAGAGTAAATTTTGCTGCTTAGTTTATATTTTCACGTTGGCAGCGTTTACTTTTCACTTTATAGTATTAGCTCAAATTAATTGTTATCTCATTAATAAACGCGTAAATACAATAAGGAAATAATGTGAGCGAAATTAACTATCCAATCAAAGGCTCTTGTCAATGTGGACAAGTTACCTATCAATTATTAGCACCGCCACTTATGATTGCTGCTTGCCACTGCCGTCAGTGTCAAAAACTATCAACAAGTGCTTTTAGTATAACTGCGGTAGTTAACGTCACTGATATAGAGTTTTCTGGGGAAATGTCCAGCTGGAGTCGCTTAGCTGATAACGGTAATACCAATGGCGCTAAATTTTGTCCAGGTTGTGGCAATCGTATCTATCATTTTAACCCAAGCTACCCTGATAAAATAAAGTTAAAACCGAGTACCTTAGAAGACAGTCGAGTTATACAACCCAGTATGCATATTTGGACCAGTGAAAAACAAGCATGGTTTAAGCTACCGAAAGATCTACCTTCCTATGAAAAACAACCTTTCTAATTTTGATTAACTATTGGTGTAGAAGAGGTGATTATTTTGGATAATATAAAGTCAGCCGATAGAAAAACCTCTATTTCTCTTGTGTTAGGTAGTGGTGGTGCAAGAGGTTTAGCACATATTGGTGTTATTCACTGGCTAGAAGAGCAGGGCTATGAAATATCCTCAATTTCAGGTTGCTCTATGGGCGCTTTAATTGGTGGTGTCTATGCCGCAGGTAAACTTGAAATATTCGAGCAATGGGTAAGAGATATCAATAAGATAGATATTTTAACTTTATTAGATTTATCTTGGCAAAAAAATGGTCTCGTTAAAGGTGATAAAATCATTGCAACGCTCACTGAGTTAGTTGGCGATATCGATATTGATCAATTACCGATTAAATTTACTGCTGTTGCTGCAGATATAGCGAATGAAAAAGAAGTTTGGCTCAGTTCTGGAAATTTGTTTGATGCTATTAGAGCATCTATTTCTTTGCCATTATTTTTTACCCCTTTTCATTATAAAGGTGTAGATCTTATTGACGGTGGCGTGCTTAATCCGGTACCGATTGCGCCGACGTTTGGTGATAACACTGATTTCTCTATTGCGGTGAACCTCGGTGGCAGTGTGGTGAAGTCAAATGCTACTGAAATAAACTGTCATGAAAATAAGCCATCAAGTAAAATGAACAGTTTTTTAGCTCGATTTAAACGTAAAGTAGTAGCACACAGTGTAAATGAGTGGGGCGCTTATGATATTGCTAATCAGGCATTTGATGCTATGCAAAGTACCATTGCTCGACAAAAATTAGCGGCATACCCTGCAGATTACTTTGTTGAAATAGCACGTAATGCTTGTGGCACTTTAGAATTTCATCGGGCAGATGAAATGATCAAGCTTGGTTATGATACAGCTGAAGTTTCTTTAGCTCGATTGAAAAAGACTTAATTAAACACTCTCAAAGGCTGAATATAACATGTTAAAAGGCATTCATCATGTGGCAATTATCTGCTCGGATTATGAGAAATCAAAAGACTTTTATACTCGGATCTTAGGGCTAAAAGTAATAGCTGAAAATTATAGATCGGCTCGTGATTCTTTTAAATTAGATTTAGCGCTACCTGATGGTAGTCAACTCGAGCTATTTTCTTTCCCTCGCTCTCCCCAAAGACCAAGCTTTCCTGAAGCTCAAGGACTAAGGCATTTAGCTTTTAATGTAGAGAGTGTCGAGCAAGTTAGTCAGTACTTGTTCAGAGAAGGTATTGAGGTAGAGCCTATTAGAGTAGATGAGTTTACCGGTAAAAAATTCACTTTTTTTAGTGATCCTGATGATTTGCCTTTAGAGTTATACCAAACGGATTAATTAACTGACCAACTTAGAACTACGCTAATGAGCTTAGAGCAAACAAAATGAGTTAAACATAGTTATTCTATATTTTATTAATTTTGTGATGTTATCAGTTTACTAATGAGTTCCCAAAGGGCGAGTTTAAAAGGCTTACATGCGGCGTTATTGATTTTGACAAGGGAATAACCATTCTCTTCAATCAATGCCTTGCCTCTAAGCCTTTTAACTCTCGCTAAGTGATCAGTTATTTAGTCCGATTGGTATTAAATCAGCAATGCTCATTATAAAATGAAGTTGTAGAATTAAAATTATTATTAAATTAGAACAAAAACAAGGATTGTTATGATGAGAAAATTAGTTGTTTTATTAATTACCGTATTAGTTGCAGTGCCCGGTTGCGTTGTTATTCCTGAAAAAGAGATTAAAGCAAATTACCAATGCGGTTTATCAACAGATAAGAAAGTTTTAAAATTTGTTAACTTACTTGAAAATGATAACAGTTTTTATGCGTGGAATGATGAAATTTTAGGCGTGATAACGGTTCCGACAAGCGCAATCGTTTCGAGTGTGTATGTGGCAGTAAATAACACTTACCATTTTGCAGAAAAATCGATTAAGTGTGGATAATCACTCCTCAGTAATGAAATATAGCAGTTAAAAAATAAGGAAATGAAATGATATTTCAAGATGTTATAGATTTTTGGTTTAAAGAAATAGAGCCGAGTTCATGGTGGGTTAAGGACACATTGTTTGATAATGAGATCACAGCTAAATTTTTGCAAGTTCATCAAGCAGCAAAACAATGTGAGCTAGTGCATTGGCGGGAAAAACCTTTAGGCAGACTTGCCGAAATCATTGTATTGGATCAATTCTCCCGCAACATCTATCGAGATACCCCTCAAGCATTTGTCTATGATGGTATCGCATTAACCCTTGCACAAGAAGCTATTGCACTGGGTGCAGATAAGACGCTGGCTGCTATCGAGAGAAGCTTTTTGTATATGCCTTTTATGCACAGTGAATCATTAGTTATTCACGAACAAGCGGTAGCGCTTTATAAAGCTAATGGCATTGATAATAACCTTGACTTTGAACTCAAGCATAAAGAAATTATTGAGCGATTTGGTCGTTACCCGCACCGTAATATTATTTTAAATCGAGAGTCGACTACTGAAGAAGTTGAATTTTTAAGCCAGCCTAATTCCTCTTTCTAATATTATAGTTGACTAATTATTCAACTATAAACTAACCCCTCTTAGGACTTACTTTGTACCAATTATACTATTACCCACTCAATGCAAGCATGGCCCCGCATATGATACTTGAAGCACTTCAAGTTGATTATCGATTAATTAAAGTTGATAAAGAGAACCAAGGGCAAAAATCAGCTGAGTATTTAGCGCTAAATCCTGCAGGCAGGATACCTACTTTGGTTAAGGGGGATTTTGTCCTGTTTGAAAGCGCAGCAATTTGTCTTCACCTTGCTGATATGCACCCAAGCGTACAATTAATTCCACCCGTAGGGGATGCTAATAGACCGCTAGTTTATCAATGGCTAATGTATTTAACCAATACGTTGCAAGCTGAGTTAATGGTCTATTTTTACCCAGAAAAGCATTGTACTAATGCCAAAAATTCAGCTGAAATTATTCATGCACAGCAAGGGCTTATTGAACAATCACTGTCATTATTAAATACTCAACTAGAAAAAAGTGAACAGCCCTATTTACTTGGTGACAAAATCACAATCTGTGATTATTTTTTATTTATGTTGCTGATATGGGCAGATGAACTGAAAAATCCACCATTAAGTTTTCCTCATTTAGCATGTTATTTAAAACGTCTGGTAAAACAGCCTGCAGTCATCACTGTGTGTAAAAAAGAAAATTTAAGCCTCGCAGACTATCAATAATATTTAATCAGCTATCAGTAACCAAGTATCACTAACTAAAGAGCCATTACTCCACGGCCTTTAGTTTACCTTCATTTGCTACCCTCAAAACCGATCATAAAAGTTTACACTAAACGTAAAGCATTACGATAGATTGTCGACAATTAATCTTAATTGTACTTGAATAATTAATTAATTCAGATATTATTGATATATATTATTATGTTTGTCGACAATAATATATTGTTCGGCAATTGTATTTAACGTTGATATTTAGGTTCATACGACAAATTATGTTTTTACAAAACCCAAGCAAACAAGCAGCAGTTACTACGGCTGACAAAGTCTTTGAACAACTTCAACATGCCATCGTTGAAGGGGATATGGCTGCAGGTAGCAAAATAAGTGAGCCTGAACTTGCCAAGCGTTATGAAATAAGTCGCTCAACCTTACGTGAAGCATTAAATCGTTTAGAGAAATGTCATCTGATTGAACGTAAAGCTAATGTAGGCTCACGCGTAGTTGATTGCACCATTGAAGGCCTACTTGAGTTATACATCACTCGAGAAGCGCTCGAAGGTATGGCGTGTCGACAAGCAGCGATAAATATGACAGATGAAGAGATAGCGTATATGCAGGCTATGCTAGCTAAACACGCTGGTGATAAAGCATTACAAGATGGGGTGTCATATTACCAAGAAGAGGGTGATGTTGATTTTCATTATAAAGTGATTCTTGGCAGTCATAATCAGCAACTAATTAACCTTATTTGTGATCAGTTGTATCACTTAGTTCGCATGTATCGTTGTCAGTTTGGTATGCATAGCCCACGAGCTACGCGTGCTTTTACCGAACACTCAAATATTATTCAAGCAATCTGTGATAGAGACGGTGAACTAGCCGAGCTATTAATGCGCCGCCATATCGCGGCGTCACGAAAAAACATCGAGAATAAAATCGCTTTACAAAAAGCGTCACAAAAATCTGAGGAACTCTAAAATGTCAAAACAACAAATTTCACCGGGAAAGAAATTTCGCCTAGCGTTAGAAAATAACAAACCATTGCAAGTAGTAGGCACTATAAACGCTTATTGCGCGATGATGGCTGAACAACTAGGCCATCAAGCTATTTATTTATCAGGTGGTGGAGTTGCTAATGCGTCATACGGTTTACCCGATTTAGGCATGACATCACTTAATGACGTTATCGCCGACGTTCAAAGAATTACCGGCGCTTCAAGCTTACCTTTATTGGTAGATATTGATACGGGTTGGGGTGGGGCGTTTAATATTGCTAAAACGATTAGAGATATGGAAAAAGCCGGTGCTGCAGCTGTTCATCTGGAAGATCAAGTTGCACAAAAACGTTGCGGACATCGCCCAAATAAAGAAATCGTATCAACAGAAGAAATGGTTGACCGTATTAAGGCTGCGGTAGATGCACGTACCGATAGTGACTTTTTTATCATGGCACGAACCGATGCTTTTGCACAAGAAGGTATCGAAGCAGCTCTTGAGCGTGCTAAAGCTTATGTTGCAGCAGGCGCTGACGGTATCTTTGCAGAAGCAGTAAAAACTGAAGAACATTACCGTGCATTTACACAAGCATTAGATGTTCCTGTATTAGCGAACATTACTGAATTTGGTCAAACAGAGCTTTGGAATAAAGAGCAACTAGGTGAGTGGGGCTGTGCGATGGTGCTTTATCCTTTATCCGCATTTCGTGCGATGAACAAAGCGGCTGAATCTGTTTATAAAACACTATTAAATGATGGTGACCAAAAAGCTGAAATAGATAATATGCAAACGCGTATGGATTTATATGACTACCTTGGTTACCACGACTATGAGCAAAAGCTAGATGGGCTTTTCTCTGAAGGGAAAAACAAATAATAAAGCCAATATTTTACTGATTAATAGAGTGGCTATAAACACCAGTATGGTCAGTAGATTAGATATAACAAATAGATATTATCAAATGAGGAAAGCATTATGACTGAGATAACAGCAGAGAAAAGTGTCGCTAGCAAACCAGCAAATACAGCAGGACTACGTGGACAAAGCGCAGGTGAAACATCCTTGTGTACCGTAGGGAAATCAGGCTCAGGTTTAACTTATTGTGGTTATGATGTTGCAGATCTTGCTGAAAATTCAACTTTTGAAGAAGTAGCATATCTGCTTTTTAACGGTGAATTACCAAACCAAGCGCAATTAGATTCATATAAGTCAGAATTAAAGTCAATGCGCGACTTACCTGAGGCAGTTAAAAAGGTCTTAAAACTGATCCCTAAAGATACTCATCCTATGGATGTTATGCGCACTGGTTGTTCAGTCTTGGGTAATATTGAGCCTGAGAATGATTTTTCTGAACAAAATAAAGCCGCAAACCGTTTGTTAGCCGCTTTCCCGGCAATCATGTGTTATTGGTATAAGTTCTCACATGATGGTATTGAAATTGACTGTATGACTGATGAAGACTCGTTAGGTGGACACTTCTTACGTTTATTAAACCAAGAAGAGCCTTCTGAGCAACATAAGCGTGTTATGGATGTATCATTGATTTTATATGCAGAACATGAATTTAACGCATCAACATTTACTGCACGTGTGTGTGCATCAACATTATCTGATATGTTTTCATGTATCACCGGTGCTATTGGTACGTTACGTGGGCCACTGCACGGTGGTGCTAACGAAGCAGCAATGGACATGATTGAAAAGTTTAAGTCTCCTGCAGATGCTAAAGAGCAAATGGCTGGCATGTTAGCGCGTAAAGAAAAAATAATGGGTTTTGGCCACGCAATCTACCGTACCTCAGATCCACGTAATACCGTGATCAAAGCATGGTCTGAAAAATTAGCCGCTGAGAATGGCGATACGTCTTTATATGATATTTCAGTGGCATGTGAAGAGTTCATGTGGGATAGCAAAAAGTTATTCTGTAACGCTGATTTCTTCCATGCTTCTACGTATAACTATATGGGCATTCCAACGAAACTATTTACGCCAATTTTCGTTTGTTCACGATTAACGGGCTGGGCAGCGCACGTCATGGAGCAGCGCTCTAACAACCGCATAATCCGACCTAGCGCAGACTACACCGGCAGCGAACCTCGTAAGGTTTGCCCTATTTCGGAAAGGTAGGAGAGACTTGTTATTTGTCACTACTTCATCGTCAGAAAACAATCACATATACTTATATGCTCATGTTTTCTTTCTTGAATTAGTGGCAAACATCGTCGTCTGATTTGCACCAACATACTCACGTAAATGAGTCATTAATGTCTATTTTTTACTTATTTATTTGATTACAGTTTGTTAAAGATATTTCCTGGAATAACTTATGAATTACCAATACAGAAAACCCTTACCTGGCTATAAAGAAAAAGGCGCGACCATAGACTTTTTTGATACGCGTGAAGCAATCGAAGCTATCAAACCAGGTGCTTACGCTAAGTTACCTTACACCTCACGCGTACTTGCAGAGCAATTAGTACGTAAATGTGACCCTTCGGCACTTACCGATTCGTTGAAGCAAATTATTGAGGTTAAGCAAGAACTCGATTTTCCTTGGTATCCAGCTAGAGTCGTTTGTCATGATATTTTAGGCCAAACCGCTTTAGTCGATTTAGCTGGCCTTCGTGACGCTATTGCTGAACAAGGTGGCGATCCTGCTAAAGTAAATCCTGTTGTACCAACACAGTTGATTGTTGACCATTCTTTGGCTGTCGAAGCGCCAGGGTTTGATCCACAAGCGTTTGATAAAAACCGTTCGATTGAAGATCGTCGAAATGAACAACGTTTTCATTTCATTGAATGGACGAAAACCGCCTTTAAAAACGTTGATGTTATTCCCGCTGGTAATGGCATCATGCATCAAATCAATTTAGAGAAAATGTCACCTGTTATTCAAGCACGTGATGGCGTAGCTTTTCCTGATACTTGTGTTGGTACCGACAGCCATACACCGCATATTGATGCATTAGGTGTTATTGCTATTGGTGTTGGTGGTTTAGAAGCTGAAACTGTAATGCTGGGTCGTCCATCTATGATGCGCCTACCTGATATTATTGGTGTTAAGTTAACGGGTAAACGCCAACCTGGTATTACTGCTACCGATATGGTTTTAGCTATCACTGAATTTTTGCGTGCTCAGAAAGTGGTATCGAGTTATTTAGAATTTTTCGGTGAAGGTACTAAAGGTTTAACCATAGGTGATAGAGCAACTATCTCAAATATGACACCAGAGTATGGTGCCTCTGCTGGTATGTTCTACATTGATGAACAAACTATCGACTATTTGAAAATGACGGGTCGCGAACCAGAGCAAGTTAAATTAGTTGAAACCTATGCTAAACACACAGGATTATGGGCTGATGACTTAAAAGAAGTCGAGTATCCTCGTGTTATCGAATTTGATTTATCGACAGTTTGTCGTAATTTAGCGGGACCTTCTAATCCACATCGTCGCTTAGCTACAGCTGATTTAGTCTCGAAAGATATTGCTAAGAATTTAGATGATTGTAAAGCACAGGAAGCGAAGGGCGAAATGCCAGATGGTGCGGTAATTATTGCAGCCATCACTTCATGTACAAACACCTCTAACCCACGTAATGTTGTTGCTGCTGGCCTAGTAGCTAAACGCGCTAATGAATTAGGCCTTGTACGTAAACCTTGGGTTAAATCGTCATTTGCGCCGGGTTCAAAAGTAGCCAAGCTTTATTTAGAAGAAGCAGGTTTGCTCTCTGAAATGGAAAAGTTAGGTTTTGGTATTGTCGGTTATGCCTGTACAACGTGTAACGGTATGAGCGGCGCCTTAGATCCTAAAATTCAACAAGAAATCATTGACCGCGATTTATATTCTACCGCGGTATTATCAGGTAACCGTAATTTCGATGGCCGTATTCATCCCCACGCAAAACAAGCCTTTTTAGCGTCACCGCCATTGGTTGTTGCCTATGCTATTGCCGGTACTATGCGTTTTGATATTGAACGAGACATATTAGGACAAGATCAAAACGGTAACGATATTACCTTGAAAGATATCTGGCCATCAGATGAAGAAATTGATGCAATCGTTGCTTCATGTGTGAAACCTGAGCAATTCAAGAAGATTTACACACCAATGTTTGATTTAGGTGCCTTTGAACCAGCAGAAAGCCCATTATACGATTGGGATCCTACCAGTACTTATATCCGCCGACCTCCATATTGGGAAGGTGCATTAGCAGGTGTTCGTACCATGAAGGGCATGCGACCATTGGCCGTGCTTGGCGATAACATCACAACTGACCATTTATCACCATCAAATGCGATTCAGTTAAATAGCGCTTCAGGTGCTTACCTTGAAAAAATGGGCTTACCAGTAGAAGACTTTAACTCTTACGCAACGCATCGTGGCGATCATGAAACGACTCAACGAGCAACATTTGCTAACCCAAAATTGTTTAATGAAATGTGTAAGGACGAAAACGGCGAAGTTAAGCAGGGCTCACTAGCACGTATTGAACCTGAAGGTACTGAGTCTCGTATGTGGGAAGCGATTGAAACTTACATGGAGCGAAAACAGCCATTAATTATCATCGCTGGTGCAGATTATGGTCAGGGTTCATCACGTGATTGGGCGGCCAAAGGTGTTCGTTTAGCCGGCGTTGAAGTGATTGTTTCACAAGGTTTTGAACGTATTCATCGTACTAACTTAGTCGGCATGGGCGTATTACCATTAGAGTTTACTAATGGTGAAACACGTCATACTTACAATATTGACGGTAGCGAAACTTATGATGTAGTTGGTACGACATCACCAGGCGCTGCTATGACTGTTGTGATGACACGTGCAAACGGTGAAGTAATTGAAATTCCAGTGAAGTGTCGTTTAGATACTGCGGAAGAAGTTTCCGTTTACGACGGCGGTGGAGTTCTACAAAAGTTTGCCACTGATTTCTTAAAGTCGAATTCATAATTGATTTTTTGCGTTTTAGCTACGTTAGAAATGCTCATTGACGTCCGTCAACTCCACGCTTCTGCCTTGTTAAAACACTAAAACTCTTCTGATGAATTTCAACTCAGTGTAATTATATAATTGAAAGCAGCAATTTAGAGAACTAATTTGCTGCTTTTTTATAAGAAAAAATAACAAGGAGAGAATAATGTCTCAAGTACATTTACCTCAAATTAAAGTGCCCGCTACCTATATGCGTGGCGGCACTTCAAAAGGTGTGTTTTTTAATTTAACCGATTTACCTGAGAGTTGTCAGCAAGCTGGCAGTGCACGTGATGCATTGTTATTACGTGTTATTGGCAGTCCAGATCCATATGGAAAACAAACCGATGGTATGGGCGGGGCAACTTCATCAACCAGTAAAGCTGTTATATTGGCAAAGTCAGAACAAACTGATCACGATGTAGATTACCTATTTGGTCAAGTTGCCATTGATAAAGCGTTTGTCGATTGGTCGGGCAATTGTGGAAACTTAACGGCAGCTGTTGGCTCATTTGCCATTAGTTCAGGGTTAGTAAGTGCAGATAGAATACCTGAAAATGGACTTTGCGAAGTGCGTATTTGGCAAAAGAACATCAGTAAGACAATAATCGCCCATGTGCCTATGAGCAACGGTGAAGTACAAGAAACCGGAGACTTTGAACTTGATGGCGTCACTTTTCCTGCGGCAGAAGTGAAAGTTGACTTTGTCGCACCAGTAGATCCAAGCGAGGCGATGTTTCCTACGGGAAACTTGGTTGATGAACTTGTTGTACCTGACATTGGCACGTTTAAAGTGACCATGATTACAGCGGGAATTCCCACTATTTTCTTAAATGCTGACGAGATAGGGTATACAGGAACCGAGCTTCAAGAAGCAATTAACAGCGATGAAAATGCCTTGGCGCGTTTTGAAAAAATTCGTGCTTATGGCGCAGTAAAAATGGGTTTGATTAATGATATTTCTGAAGCTGCGGCTCGTCAACATACCCCTAAAGTAGCGTTTGTTGCACCAGCACAAGCGTATACCTCATCCAGTGGTAAAAATATTACAGCTAACGAAATTGATTTGCATGTACGTGCGCTGTCAATGGGTAAGTTACACCATGCTATGATGGGCACTGCTGCTGTAGCCATTGGCACTGCTGCGGCTATTCCCGGAACACTAGTAAACTTAGCTGCTGGCTCAGGGGAAAGAAGCGCGGCAACTTTTGGTCATCCATCTGGTACCCTCAAAGTTGGCGCACAAGCTGAATGCATTAGTGATAATTGGACAGTAAAAAAAGTAAGTATGAGTCGAAGTGCTCGAGTCTTAATGGAAGGTTGGGTGAGAGTGCCAGCACTAACAAACTAGATTAGTGTTTATTTATTTACCTGAAATAAAAAGTGCAGCTTATGCTGGGCTATTAAGTCAAACTGTGGCTGTTCATTAAGGTGAATAGCCATTTTTGTTTATACAGCCCAACTAAGTAGAAGAAAATTCAATCAAATCCATCTGTAAATCGTACGGGGAGTTAATTAAATTATATCAACAGAGTAGGGGGCTCGACAAAAGATATAACGAATTGGAAAATAGAATACTTGTATTACTCATAGTTACCAAATGGCTGTAGCGCCACTATCGCCGTCAATAATCATAAAAATACTAATACTAATACTAATGCTAATTTTGTGCGCAAAGCGGAATAAAACCAGTCAAAATATTAAACGTCAACTCTCAGCTCATATAGCGGACATAAATTTCTACTCCTAAGGCGGTTTGGGGCACATTACGCTATAGGTTTTATGGCAACTTGATGTCTAAATGGAAGTTAGAATCAAATGAAATCAAACTTTAGTTGTTTGCTATATGGAATGAAGCAATTAGCGAAACTAGCTAGCTACTCATCATTGGTTTTGAAGAAATGGAATCTTTGCTAGATAGTTTACATCGACTAAGCATCTAACATGATATGTTTTTTCACTTGTGGCAATTTCCAGATTACATAAACAGGTATGATAGTTAGCATCAGTAGTGCCAACTGTTCAGCTTCATTTATTGGCAGTAATTGCAATAAGTAAACGATAACGGCTGCGCCACTCATTTGCATAAAACCAAGTAGAGCAGAAGCCGAACCTGCTTTATCACCAAAAGGCGCAAGAGCTTGGCCAGCGCAAGCCCCCATCAGTAATGAAAAACCAAGTGAACTTATCATTATTGGTAACATAAAGGCTGCTGCGCTGTGCCAAGCAAGCAAGGCAAACATCAGTACGCCTGCAACAATCAACAAGACCATACCAAAACCTATCGTGATTCTAGCGCCATACCTGACTAAAACTCTTGGCGCTAGAAAGCAAGCGATGATGTTAATGGCGGCATTGAAACTAAACCAGTAAACAAAACTTTGCTGGCTTAAGCCTAGCTTCACCATTAACCAAGCTGGTGAACTACTCACATAAGCAATAATAATCGCCATGGCTAACATCACCACAAAAGCATTAAAAAGAAATACCGGATGCTTTAAAACTGGCGTAAACCGT
>Ga0209292_1000711_pt1 | contig 42671 bp, 29 predicted proteins | sample GOMGulsemesocosm_2_FD_184634 | JGI IMG/M metagenome (GOLD analysis project Ga0209292, IMG submission 184634) | Methane-oxidizing microbial communities from mesocosms in the Gulf of Mexico - GOM9C Gulf of Mexico (SPAdes) (version 2) | ecosystem: Environmental > Aquatic > Marine > Cold seeps...
TTGCGATAGGTGGCGCTTTTTCATTATCGTTAACGCTTTTAATTACCTATATAGCTAATGGTCGGAAAACCATCCTATTATTAAGTGGTTATTTTGTCTTTAAAGCCTTAATGCTCACTATATTGTTGGGGGTTAATGTTACGGTTGTTTTACCTAACTTTTATCAATTGCAAAGTATTGATATTCCATCGTTGTTATTATTGTCAGAGTTATTTTTATTATGGTTTATTACAACACTTTTTAACTTTAAAAAAGACTATAAAAAAATCTACGTTAGTATTAAAACGACGTGTTGGATTTTATTACTTTATTTACCTGTCAGTTTCCTTTTATCAATAAAATCGAGTTTTCAAATTAGCCTTTTGATCGAGATGCTTCTTAATTTAGCGTTGCTAATGTTAGGAATATACCTGGTTAAAAGGGAGCAACGGCTAGCTGTTTTTTACACTGTGTTAATTGTTATTCAAGTGATATTTGCAAGTTTAAATGTAATTGCATTATTTGGGTTTGATATTGATATTTATAGCCGATCACCTTATTTATACAGTATTGCTTTTTGGCTGAGTAGTAGCATCACCGTATTTATGCTGAGTCGAGGTTATTATTATCAGATACAAGATAAGAAAATTGCTGAACTAAAGGCGTTAACTAGCTTAAGTAAATCTAAAAAAGCACAAGCTGATCTTCTTATCCTACAAGAAGAAAACCAGGAACAATTAGAGAGTCATGTACAAGAGCGAACATTAGAGCTGAATATTGCCTTGCAAGAGTTAGAGCAAGCTAATAAAGAATTAGCAGAGAAAAATACCCTTGATGAATTAACCGGATTATATAATCGCCGTTACTATGATCAAAAAATAGTTGCTGAGCACCGTCGTAGTCGGCGTAATTTAACGCCATTAAGCTTAGTTGTTATTGATATTGATCACTTTAAGAAAGTGAATGATACCCATGGCCATTTAGCGGGCGATCATTGTTTGGTTTGGGTAGCCAAAAAAATAAAAGAATCTTTAGGTAGGGTGACCGATTTAGGCTGTCGTTATGGAGGAGAAGAGTTTTGTCTTATTCTTCCAGAAACAGACACTAAAGGAGCTATAGCGCTAGCGGAAGTATTGAGAACATCAATAGCTGAAGAAATTGTTCACTTTCAAGCGACCCCAATCCCTTTAACGATTAGTTGCGGTATAAGCACCTATTGGCAGCAATCAGGTGTAATGCCTGAAGATATTTTTGCAGCCGCTGATCAGGCATTATATTTTGCAAAAGAAAATGGTCGAAACCAGGTACAACAGAAAGCACTCGAAGAAACATCGAAATCTTAAGTAAGGTCAAAAAATGAATAACACCTTTGGACAATATCCCGCTAAACGTCTTCGTAGAATGCGCAGTGATGATTTTTCACGACGTTTAATGGCAGAAAATCAATTGACGGTAAATGATTTAATTTATCCTGTTTTTGTTTTAGAAGGAACAAACAAAATAGAGCAAATTTCCTCAATGCCAGGTGTTGAACGTAAGAGTATTGATTTATTACTCGAAGAAGCACAAGAACTTGTTGATCTAGGCATTCCCGCAATAGCCATTTTTCCGGTAACTCCAGAATCAGCTAAATCTTTAATGGCTGAAGAAGCTTATAACCCTAATGGATTAGCTCAACGCGCTGTAAAAGCCCTAAAAGAGAAGTTTCCAACGTTAGGTGTTATTACTGATGTTGCACTTGATCCATTTACCACTCATGGACAAGACGGGATTATTGATGATGATGGTTATGTACTTAATGAGGTAACTAAAGATATTTTAGTTAAACAGGCGCTATCTCACGCACAAGCAGGTGCAGACATTGTTGCTCCATCAGATATGATGGATGGCCGAGTGGCTGCTATTCGTGAAGAGTTAGAGAAACATAACTTTGTTAATACTAAAATTCTCGCATATTCAGCTAAATATGCATCGAATTATTATGGTCCATTTCGAGATGCTGTCGGTTCAGCAAGTAATATTAAAGGCGGAAATAAGAACTCGTACCAAATGGACCCTGCTAATAGTGATGAAGCAATGCATGAAATAGCACAAGATATTTATGAAGGTGCTGATATGGTTATGGTTAAACCAGGGATGCCATACCTTGATATTGTTCGCCGAGTTAAAGATAACTTCCAAGTACCAACTTATGCGTACCAAGTGAGTGGTGAATATGCGATGCATATGGCGGCTATTCAAAATGGTTGGTTAGCTGAAAAACCTTGTGTAATGGAAGGGCTTCTAGCTTTTAAGCGTGCCGGAGCTGATGGCATACTGACTTATTTTGCCAAAAAAGTCGCTTACTGGTTACAAGAAAAGTAAGCTATTGAAAATAAAAGATTACTCAGAATCAATCGGTTCTACAGCGTTAAGCTCGAGTGATAGGTTTAACGCGGCCAAATATTCATTCTCTTGAGTAAGCTCATCTATAATTAAAGGGTGTGTTTTGAGCCAATTCTTTGGTAGAGATATGGTAATCTTACCCCCTTTAATCGCACTGTCAAATTCAGGTAAAACATCATCTGTTCTACGCTGACACATAATTAGCGCCAATCTAAAGATAACTAACAAATAAACAGCGTAAGGGTAATTAGTTACCGACTGTTCTTTTAAAAGGTCGGTCTCGATAGTAGACTTTTGTAAGCGAACTAATGCCGCAACCAATTGTTTATCTACTTGGTCAAAACCCGCTAAATCAGCATTTTTTATTATATACGCACCGTGTTCTTGTTGGTGCTTAAACTCGAGAAGTAGTCCTACCTCGTGTAAAGCGCAACTTGTTAATAACAGCTTAAAGCTATTATCTTTGACTAGTGGCCAGTGGTTGGCAAAACTATCAAAAATAGCCTGCGCTTGGTTTGACACCTTAGATGCATGGTTTTTATCAACGTGAAATCGTTCTGCTATGGAGTTAACTGTGCGTTGCCTAATGGTCATTTGACGCATATTAGGCAGCATTTCATACAGTAAACCTTCTCGTAATGCGCCACTTGATAGTTGCAATTCATTTAATGAGAAGCTTTCAAAGATTGAAATTAAAATGGCTAGTCCACTCGCAAAAACGGGCTGTCTTTCCAGGGATAACCCTTTGATATCAATATCGACAATGGTTTCACATTTTAGTAGCTGTTGTTCTAATGAATATAAAAATTTTAATGATATGATTGCTGGTTGGTGATTAGCTCTGAGTATTTCCGCAAGCGCTTGCACGGTACCTGAACCGCTGAGTACGGATTGCCAACCGATTGAGGTATAGTCACTAACTAAAGGCGACAACAGTAATTTAGCAGCAGCTTTTGTTTGAATGAAATTAGCTTTTGTTAATGCACCGTCAGTAAAATAGCGATCATTAAAGGTTACGCAACCCATATTAATGCTATTCACCTGAATTGCTTCAAAAGCATTTCCAGCAATAAGCTCTGTACTTGCACCGCCGATATCAATAACTAACCGACGATCTTCGCTTGAACTGGTATGTGCAACCCCTAAATATATAATTTCAGCTTCTTGATTGCCAGAAAGCAGAGCGACTTTATGGCCTAATACTTGTTCTGCTTTAGATAAAAAGTCGTCAGAATTTTCAGCTAATCTTAAAGTAGCTGTAGCGACTACCCTAACATTTTCAGGGGGAATATCTTGTAAGCGTTCAGCAAAAAAATTTAAACATTCTAAACCGCGTAACATAGCCTCGTTACTCAGTATATTCTGTTCATCTAATCCTGATGCTAAACGCACTTTTCTTTTTATTTTATCAACTGTTTGTACACTATCAGCAACTAGGCGCGTAATTAACATATGAAAACTGTTAGAGCCTAAATCGATTACAGCATATAAAGGAGATGTCGACATAAAAAGTTAGTTCCTACGACCTCGGTTTCCTTGAGATCTACCTCTGTTTTGACCACCGTTGTGAGGCTTATGTCGTCGCTGTCGAGGTTTAGGTTTAGGGAAATCAGTAATTAATGCACTTTTATCGTATGAACTCGTTGGTAATGAGTGTTCAATATAAGTTTCAATTTCATGTAAGTTATATGCATAGTCTTCACACGCAAAACTAATGGCATGGCCTGAAGCACCAGCACGACCTGTTCTACCTATTCTGTGCACATAATCTTGGCAATCGTCAGGTAAGTCGTAGTTAAATACATGCGTTACAGCAGCAATATGTAAACCACGCGCAGCCACATCGGTAGCAACTAATACATCTAATTGACCATTGGTGAATTTTTCTAAAATTTTAAGACGTTTATTTTGAGCAACATCACCCGTAAGCAAGCCGACGCGAATTTTATCTGCCTCTAAATGAGAATAAACTTTTTCACATACATGCTTAGTATTGGCAAAGATAATCGCTTTATCTGGCCACTCTTCTTCGATTAATGTTTGTAGTAAAGCCATTTTATCGTCATTAGACGGAGAAAATAGTTCTTCTGTTATACGAATATTTGTTTTTTGTTCTGGTGCAACTTCAACACTGACAGGATCGTTCATGTGTTCGAAGGCAAGTTCTTTTACTCTAAAAGACAATGTTGCTGAAAATAACATGCTTAAGCGTTCAGTTGCAGCAGGCATTTTGTTAAACATATATCGAATATCTTTAATAAAACCAAGATCAAACATACGATCGGCTTCATCTAAAACAATAACTTCAATGTGGTTTAGGTTATAAATACCTTGTTTTAAATAATCGAGTAAACGGCCACAAGTACCGATTAAAATATCGACACCTTGTTGTAACTCTTCTCGTTGAGAGTCGTAACCTTCGCCACCATATACTACGGCAACTTTTAAACCACTGGTTTTAGCCATTTCTATGGCGTCTTTGTGAATTTGAATCGCTAATTCACGTGTTGGTGCCATAATTAATGCGCGCGGTTGCTTGTGCGTAGTTTTTGGGTTGGTTAACAAGGTATGAAAAGTTGCGGCTAAAAACGCAATGGTTTTTCCTTCACCTGTTTGAGCTTGTCCGGCGATATCGGTCCCTTTAGTTAATACAGGTAACGATTTCGCTTGGATCGAAGTACAGTATTCGAAGCCCATATTATCTAGGCCGGCTACTACTTGCGGAGCAAGATTAAGTTCTGAGAACTTTGTTTCTGATAAGTGTGTTTTTTTCATGAGCGGTAGTTTAGCAGGTTAGGTAGCTAATAAAAAATAAACTTTCTTTACCTATTTTGTTTTTGATGCTAAATTAAGTAATCAGAATATCTAAACATATCAACTTCCAACTCTGGCGTTAGCGCAAAAATCATTTTGCACCACAACCTAAAATAGTTAAAGAACCTCCAATATGAATCTTACCGAACTTAAAGAAAAATCAATCAGCGAATTGGTCAAACTAGCTGAATCAATGAAACTTGAGCATCTCGCTCGTACTCGTAAACAAGACATTATTTTCGCAATTTTAAAAGCTCACGCTAAAAGCGGTGAAGATATCTTTGGTGGCGGCGTACTAGAAATCCTACAAGATGGCTTTGGTTTTTTACGTTCCGCTGACTCGTCATACTTAGCTGGACCTGATGATATTTATGTATCACCTAGTCAAATAAGACGCTTCAGTATGCGTACTGGTGATAGCATTCATGGAAAAATTAGACCACCGAAAGATGGTGAGCGCTATTTTGCTCTATTAAAAGTTAATGAAGTTAACTTTGACCGCCCAGAGAATTCTCGTAATAAAATCCTTTTTGAAAACTTAACACCTATTCACCCTATGAGTCGTTTGACTATGGAGCGTGGTAACGGTTCTACAGAAGATATTACGGCACGTGTTTTAGATTTAGCTTCACCTATTGGTAAAGGTCAACGTGGATTAATCGTTGCACCACCTAAAGCGGGTAAAACGCTTTTATTACAAAATATCGCTCAAAGTATTGCTCATAACAACCCTGATTGTGAATTGATGGTGTTGTTAATTGATGAACGTCCTGAAGAAGTAACTGAAATGCAACGCCTAGTTAAAGGCGAAGTAATTGCTTCAACGTTTGACGAGCCAGCAAGTCGTCACGTTCAAGTGGCAGAAATGGTTATTGAGAAAGCAAAACGTTTGGTTGAACATAAAAAAGACGTAGTTATTTTACTTGATTCGATTACGCGTTTAGCACGTGCTTATAACACGGTTATTCCTTCATCAGGTAAAATATTAACGGGTGGTGTTGATGCAAATGCATTACATCGTCCTAAACGATTCTTTGGTGCAGCACGTAAAATTGAAGAAGGTGGCAGTTTAACTATTATTGCTACTGCGCTTGTTGATACTGGTTCTAAAATGGACGAAGTTATCTACGAAGAATTTAAAGGTACTGGTAATATGGAATTACACCTTTCTCGTAAAGTGGCTGAGAAACGTGTATTCCCGGCTATTCACTTTAACCGCAGTGGTACTCGTCGTGAAGAGCTATTAACTAAGCCAGATGAATTACAAAAAATGTGGATTTTACGTAAAATTGTTCATGAAATGGGTGAAATCGACGCCATGGAATTTATGATTGATAAATTAGCCATGACTAAAACAAATAATGAATTTTTCGATTCAATGAAAAGAAAATAGTCGCTAACTATTTGTTAATACGCCAGCACTTGTGCTGGCGTTTTTGTTTATAATCTAATACTAAAACGCATGCGAATATAAAATATGAAATACAGTGATTTGCGGGACTTTATCGCTCAGTTAGAAAAAATGGGCCAGTTAAAACGTATCTCTCAGCCAATATCGACAAATTTAGCGATGACTGAAATAAGCGATCGTACTTTGCGTTTAGGTGGGCCAGCGTTGTTATTTGAAAACCCAGTTGGTCATTCTATTCCAGTATTGACAAACTTATTTGGTACACCCGATCGTGTTGCATTGGCTATGGGGCAACCTGATGTAAGTGCTTTACGTGAAGTAGGTAAATTACTGGCCATGTTGAAAGAGCCTGAGCCGCCAACAGGTTTTCGAGACGCATTAGATAAATTTCCAGTCTATAAGCAAGTATTAAACATGCCGGTTAAAGTGAAGAAAAAAGCACTTTGCCAGCAAGTGGTACTTGAAGGTGATGATGTCGATTTATCAACCTTACCTATTCAAACCTGTTGGCCAGGTGATGTAGCGCCATTGATCACTTGGGGACTTACGGTAACACGTGGGCCTCATAAAGAACGTCAAAACTTGGGGATCTATCGCCAGCAACTTTTAACAAAAAATAAATTGATCATGAGATGGTTGTCGCATCGTGGTGGTGCACTTGATTTTCAAGAATGGAAACAAGAACATCCGGGAGAAAAGTTCCCGGTATCTGTGGCATTAGGTGCTGATCCCGCTACTATTTTAGGCGCTGTTACACCGGTACCAGACAGCTTATCTGAATATGCCTTTGCGGGTTTACTACGTGGTAGTAAAACGGAAGTAACTCAATGTATTAGTAACGACCTAGAAGTACCGGCAACAGCCGAAATTATTCTTGAGGGTTATATTGATCCTGAAGAAATGGCGCCTGAAGGTCCTTATGGTGATCATACGGGTTACTATAATGAAGTGGATGAATTTCCTGTATTTACCGTAACGCATATTACTCATCGTAAAGATCCTATTTATCATAGTACGTATACCGGAAGACCACCTGATGAACCTGCTATATTAGGTGTAGCATTAAACGAAGTTTTTGTGCCTATTTTACAAAAACAATTTCCGGAAATTCAGGATTTTTACTTACCGCCAGAAGGTTGTTCGTATCGTTTGGCCATTGTTACCATTAAAAAACAGTACGCGGGTCATGCAAAACGCGTGATGATGGGCGTGTGGTCATTCTTACGTCAATTTATGTATACGAAATTTGTCATTGTATGTGATGATGATATTAACGCACGTGACTGGAAAGACGTGATTTGGGCGATGACTACGCGCATGGATCCAAGCCGAGATACGGTGATGATTGAAAATACACCGATCGATTATTTAGATTTTGCTTCACCTGTGTCTGGTTTAGGTTCTAAAATGGGACTAGATGCCACTAATAAATGGCCCGGAGAAACAAATCGCGAATGGGGTGAACCTATCGTGATGACCGAATCGGTTAAAGAAGAAGTAGATAATTTGTGGGATGAACTCAATATTTTTGAGAAATAACCACCTGAGTAGCGGAACAATACCCGCTTGTTGAAATAGAAGTAGTAAAGGTTGTAAACATGAACGAATTTAATTGTCAGGTCATTTCGGTTGATTCACTCACACCGTATGTATATAAAGTTTTATTAAAGCCCGAGCAACCGGTTGAGTTTATTGCTGGGCAATATTTAAACTTTGTAATGAGCGAAGATGACAAACGTCCTTTTTCAATTGCGAGTTCACCAAATAATGAACTGATTGAATTACAAATTGGTGCTTTTGCCGCTGATAGTTACCCAATGCAAGTGATTGAGCATATTAAGCAGCACAGTGAAGTTACTGTTGAAATGCCATTCGGAAATGCACAATTAAGAACTGAGAGCGAACGACCTTTGTTATTAATTGCTGGCGGAACGGGCTTTTCATACATTAAGTCTATGTTTGAGTTTTTATCACAAGAAAAGTCTTCACGTGAAGTGATTGTATATTGGGGGCTGCGTGAACCAAGTGCCTGTTATGAACTTGAAGAGTCTAGCAATATAGTTGCCCAATTAGAAAACGGTACTTTTAATGCGGTTGTAGAGACACCTCACGATGATTGGAACGGCAAGGTTGGCATGGTTCATAAAGTTGTTTTAAATGAGATAAAAAACTTAATCGATTATGATATCTACGTTGCTGGACGCTTTGAAATGGTAGGTATAGTGCGAGATGATTTCGTAAAAGCAGGCGTAAGTATGGATAACATGTTTGCCGATGCTTTTGCTTATATCTAATTATTCGTGAGCTTAAATTAGCTTTTTTTGCTACAAACGATTAAAATATGCGCATAACTACACTATTGTGGTTATGCGCATTTTTTTAACTGTAAAAAGGAAAGCTCATGGCGAATAAAAAGCACAAAACAGAATCAAAAGTTGATATTGGACGCGGCGTAATTAAAGATAACTTTTTAGCAGCGCTTGTTACCTCACCAATATATAAACAACAAATCGTTCCGGCAAAAAAAGGCAAAGGTTCATACCAACGTAAAAATAAGTTCTCTAAGAAAAATCAAGAGTCTTATCTAATAGCTGCTTAATTCACTGTTAAGCTTTTATTAGATAAGACTTTTTTGCTTTAGGTTGTCACGTTTAACCTTATGTGCAACGCTATAATATGTCTTTTGCTATTGTCAGTAATTTTTCTCTCATCCAATGATTAATAGGATCGTGGTCTACTTGTTTATGCCAGTACATGTGTACGGGTAATGCAGGTATATCGAATGGTAGCTTTGTTACCGTAATGGGCATTTTATCTTCCAATAAATTAGCATAGGTATTTGGCATGGTGAGTAACATATCACAACGGCTAATGACGCTTGTCGCGGCAAAATAATGCTCACATTTCAAAGCTATTTTTCGAGATACACCATGTTTCGCTAATGCCATATCGATTAAATCTAATTTTGAATCTTTTAATGCCACTAACGCATGAGATGCCTTTGCGTAGTTTTCCAGAGTAAGATCTTTTAATATTGGGTGGTCTTTTCGACAAATTAACGAAAAGTGTTCGTTACACACTAAAGTGCTATTAATTTTTGGGCTAGTGGGCATCAATACATCTATAACAATATCAAGCTCTTGTTGTTCAAGTGCTTTTTCCATTTCTACTTGGGTAACTTGTCGGCTATTAATGGTGATATTAGGCGTGTTAGTCAGCAGATCGGTTACTAATGTAGGAAAAAATATCGATTCAAGAATGTCTCTAAAGCCCAGCTTTATTTCTTTTTTATGTTGAGTTACATCAAAAGCTTTGTCATCAATGAGCGTCGATTCTAGCGCACTCACAGCCTCAATAACTTGCGGCATAATCTTTTGGCAAAATGCCGAAGGGATCATTTTTCTACCATGACGAATAAATAATTGGTCATTGAATTTATTTCTTAAACGAGATAATGAATGGCTAACCGCAGGTTGAGTTAAATGAAGTTTTACACCCGCAGCGGTAATTGAGCCTTCCTCAAAAACGGTCTTTAGCACTAAAAATAAATTAAGATCAATTTTACCATGCAGCATATTTATGCATCTCCATTAAATTACATCACTTCTATTTATTGTATGAGCATTTACACTGAAGTTAAACCAAGTCTATTAAGTTATTTCTGTTTAGTGAGAACATTCGATGAAGATGAGTTTAGAGGAACAGGCTAAAAAGATGACCATAGGTGGTAATAAATTCACTATCCCTATGCCGCCAACGTTTGATACACCTGAAGAACAACGTGAATATGAAAAACAACGTTTAGCCGCAGGCTTTCGTGTATTTGCTTTACATGGCTTTGATGAAGGTTTAGCTGGGCATATTACCTTGCGAGATTGTATTGAGCCTGAAACCTTTTGGGTAAACCCGTTAGGTGTTCATTTTTCTCATATTAAAGCATCTGATTTAGTTCGTCTTGATCATCACGGTAATATTATTGAAGGTAAGTACCCTGTTAATAATGCTGCTTTTGCGATTCATTCGCGTGTACATATGGCGCGACCAGACGTAAAAGCAGTTGCACATGCACATACAACATTTGGTCGAGCATTTTCAGGTTTAGGTCAAAAACTTGATCCTATATCGCAAGACGCCTGCGTTTTTTATCAAAATCATGGCTTGTTTGATGTATTTACGGGGGTAGTGGCTGATGTTGATGAAGGCGACATGATCGCACAAGCATTAGGTGATACTACTGCTGTTATTTTACAGAATCATGGTTTATTGACCGTAGGAAAATCAGTTGATGCAGCCGTCGCTAATTTTGTCATGATGGACAGTTGTTGCCAAAGCCAATTAATGGCACAAGCGGCAGGACCATTGAAGATGATAGATCATGAAACAGCGGTAAAAACTCGACAAGCAAATGGTTCAGAGTTGGTGACTTGGGGTAACTTCCAGCCACTTTATCAAGTTGTATTATCACAAGATGATAGTTTCTTGAATTAATTAGATTAGAGTTACAAGGCCCAAAGAGGCAATAATATTCATTAAAATAATAACGATTATCACAACAAATAACGTCAGGCTGAGGTAGACAATGAGTAATATAGTAGACATAACAACGGTGCAAACCCGTTCGGATATGGAAAAAGTGGACATAAGTAAACTCTCCCCAGAGCAACTACCACAATCTATTTATCACTGTGTTGTTACCTCAGCTCGGCGTTATTCTAACAAAGTGGCAATTAAGTATATTTTAGACGGTGATTGTATTGGCCCTAAAAAAATCCCATTTTCTAAAAAGATTATTCATCAATTACTTAAAGTCACTAAAGGTAAATCATTTGCCGAACCGTATCGTGAAGTCACTTATAACGAGCTATCAACGTCTGTTACTCAAGTGGCAAATGCTCTAAATTCATTAGGCATTAAACGTGAAGACGTTACATCAATTATTCTCCCTAATTTCCCCGAAATGTATTTTTCACTTTGGGGCGCAGAAACTGCGGGTATTGCTAATCCGATTAATCCGTTGCTCGATGCAAAAATTATCAAAGAAATTATTTCTACTGCCGAAAGTAAAGTGTTGATCGCTTTAGGACCTGTGCCAGGTAGCGATATTTGGGACAAAGTACTTGAGATTAAAGATCAAATACCTTCTCTAAAAGCTGTTATTAGCCTATTTGGTGATGATATACCTCAGTCTAGTATTCATAAAGTCCCTGTTTATGGTTTTAAAAAATTAATGGCTGCGCAAAATGGCGATAGTCTTTTAGCTTCTGAGCCGACGATTAATGACGTTTGTTCTTATTTTCATACTGGTGGAACGACAGGTTTACCAAAGCTTGCTAAGCATCTTCATTTAAATGAACTCACTAACGCAGCGCAAGTGAACTTAATTTCACCGGTGAGCTTTGACGATACCATGTTAATTGGTTTACCTATTTTCCATGTAAACGCAGCAATAGCGACTGGATTAGCCTCTGTCATGAATGGCTCTACCATTTTAATGGCTGGCCCTTCAGGCTTTAGAGGTAAGAACATTATTAAAAATTTATTACCGATCATCGATAACTTTAACGTTGCCTTTATGACGGCTGTTCCTACCGTATATGCCGGATTGCTCGAGTCGGTTGATAAAAACAAACAAGTGGTTAAAAAGCCCGATTGTATGAAGCTTGCTTTATGTGGCGCTGCGCCTTTATCGCCTGACTTACAAGCTAAATTCACTCAGGTAACGGGTATTCCATTAGTAGAAGGGTACGGCTCTACCGAAGGTACGGCAGTAAGTACCTTAATGCCTGTAAACTCTATCGCAAAAGAAACTGCTGTGGGGTTAACCATGCCGGGTATGACCGTGACTATTGGTGAAATTGATAGTGAAGGCCAGTTAGTTAGACTTTGTGATACCGGTGAAGCTGGCGAGATTTTAATCGCAGGAAACAATGTTTTTCCTGGATATGTCGATCAAAGCCATAACGAAAACTTATGGGTAACAACTTCTGACGGCCAAAAGTTGGTGCGTACAGGCGATTTAGGTAAACAAGACGAAATGGGCTATTTATCGTTATGTGGTCGCCAAAAAGAACTGATTATTCGCGGTGGACACAATATTGATCCCAAAATGATAGAAGATGTAGCAGCAGCGTACCCTAGCGTATTTCTTGCGGCAGCAGTTCCAAGGCCCGACAGCTATGCAGGAGAGTTACCCGTGCTTTACGTTACCGTTAATGATAAAGGAGTGACAGAGCAAGAGTTGATGGATTACATGAAGAAGAATGTGCCAGAAAGAGCAGCAATTCCTAAATGTATCCATATTATTGATGAAATGCCACTGACAGCCGTAGGTAAGTTATTTAAACCAGAATTAGTTTGCCAAGAAATTAAAGATGTGATTTTATTAGCGCTAGAAACAACAATGGAAGATGCACAAATCAGTGTGGAAGCTGTTCCTGATAAAAAGTTGGGGATTATTGCAACAATCACTGTTGTTTCTTCAGATGATGAAGCGATAACAGAAGAAAAGATTAAAAGCCAGTTAACGGGCTTTTCATTTAATTACCAGATTACGCATTCTCAGAGCATTAATAACGTAGTGAGTTAATATGAACGCATCAATTTTTACTGAAGTATTATTACCTATAGCGCTTGCGCTAATTATGTTTGGTATGGGGTTAAGTTTAACGGTTCAGGACTTTACGCGTTTATGGAAAACACCGCTTTCAATCGGCGTTGGCTTATTAGGTCAATTAGTTCTTATGCCATTGTTAGCGTTAGGTATATGTTTAGCGTTTGATTTAGATGCACCTCTTGCCATAGGTTTGATGATTTTGGCCGCCTGTCCAGGCGGTACCATGTCTAATGTATTTAGCCAAGTGGCCAAAGCTAACTTGGCGTTATCGGTAAGCTTAACCGCAATTTCTACCTTTGTTTGTGTCTTCTCAACGCCTTTTATAATCCAATTTGCTGTTAATCATTTTGCTGGTGAACAAGCGGTTGAGTTTTCATTATTAAAAACCTCTATTGGTTTATTTGTTGTTACCTTAGTACCTGTTGTTATTGGTATTACTTGTCGTCGCTATTTCACTGATTGGTCAATAAAAACAGAAGTGTTTTTCAGGCGTTTCTCATTAGTTTTTATGATTGCCATGATTGTTGCACTGGCTATTAAAGAACGCGCGTTATTAGTTGAATCGTTTGATGACGTATTTTTAGCTTGTATAACACTGAATTTTATTTCTGTTGCATTAGGTTTATTACTGGCCAAAACCTTTAATTTGTCTTTTATAGACGCGATGACATTGGCTATAGAGGTGGGGATGCAAAATGCAACGTTAGCTCTTTTAATTGCGATTAGCTTCTTAGATTCACCAGAATTTGCAATAACCGGCGGTATGTACGGACTATTTATGTACATTGGGCCTGGATTGTTGATTTTCTGGGCAAAATCAAAACGCAAACAACAAGAAAAGCTGATTGTTACTAATTAAGTTTTACCAACTACGTTGATTTGAACGGTATATAATTTAAACCTTGGGGCTGTTGACCTTTAATTACAGCCCTGAGTTATGTAAAAATTTCCTGTATTTTCTCTCTTAACCACTTTAACGCATCATCCTCTTCGGTATTTTTATGCCAGTACAAATGAGTTTCAATTAATGGTAAATCAAAAGGCATTGGCTGAATAATCAAATGTTCGTCAACTAATTTTTGAGCAATTAATGAAGGTAAAGTCAGTACATAGTTAGAGCTTTTCACTACTTCTTTTGCTGCCTGATAACTCTGGCAACGGATATTTACTTCTCGGTTTATACCTTGATGTAATAGCGCATAATCTTCTACTACAGCACCACTAGAACGATTAGATACCGCAATATGTTTAGCCGCAAGGTACTGCGATTGAGTCATTTCCCCTTTAGTATGCTTTTGTTTAGCTAATAACAAACAAAAATGATCGCTAGAGAGCTTTAAATGGTTGATGGGAGATTTAAGCGGTAACGCTACGTCAATAGCCATATCAATTTGATTCGTCGCCAGCTGGCGTTGCATATCTTCACGAATAAGTTTACTACTGGTAAAGCTCGCCTGAGGAGTATGTATTGCGAGCAACGCTTGGATTTTAGGTAGGATCAACGGTTCTAATGCGTCGTGCGTGGCCACTCTAAAGGTCTGCGAGGTTTGTGTTAAATCAAAGTCACCACAGGCTTGTAATATTTGTCTTAGCTTACTTAAGGTTTCTAGCAACTGAGGAGCCATGCGCTGACAGGCTGGAGTAGGTTGCATGAGTTGCCCTTGACGAATAAATAACTCATCGTTTAGCGCAAGGCGTAAGCGCTTTATTGCGTGACTGACCGCAGAAGGGCTAATAAATAGCTGTTTAGCCGCCACACTCATGTTTCTTTCTTGGTATAAACACTCGAATACTTTAAGTAAATTAAAGTCGAGTTGTTGAATGTGTTTTGCTTCAATCATAATAACTTTGCTATGAATGGTATTCATTGTAGGTTAGCAATATATTTCACTTAATTCATCATTAAAAATCGCTTAAGCTGAACATATTGATAATGACGACAGCACTTAATGGGTGTTATAGGAATAACTAAATGAATTTCGAACCGAGTGCTAAAAGCCAAGACTACCTTAAACGTTTAAAAACATTTATGGACGAACATGTATTTCCTGCTGAAGCCGATATTATTGCCGAAAATAAACGCTTAAATGAATCGCCTGATTGGCAAACTTGGCAGTGTCCTTCGCAAATAGAACCTTTAAAGAAGAAAGCACAAGAGGCGGGTCTTTGGAATTTGTTTTTACCGGATAGTGAATTAGCTCAAGGTTTGACGTGTTTAGAGTATGCGCCACTGGCTGAAGAAACCGGTAAGTGCTTATTCGCACCTGAAATATTTAACTGTAACGCCCCCGACACCGGCAATATGGAAGTGTTGTATCACTTTGGTAATCAAGCACAAAAAGATAAGTGGTTAACACCATTACTTGCCGGTGAAATTCGTTCTGTGTTTGGTATGACAGAGCCTGACGTGGCGTCGTCTGATGCGACGAATATGGAAGCAAGCATTGAAGAAGATGGAGACGAACTCGTTTTAAATGGTAAAAAATGGTGGACGACAGGTTTAGGTCATCCGAACGTGAAAGTGGCTATTTTTATGGGCTTGTCAAACCCAGAAAACGACAAGCACAGCCAACATTCTATGGTAATTGTACCACTAGATACTAAAGGCGTAACCGTAAAACGTATGCTAACCGCTTGTGGCGATTATGACGCCCCTTATGGTCATGGCGAAATGGAATTTAACGATGTACGTGTACCTAAAGAAAACTTATTGGTTGGTTTAGGTCAAGGTTTTGCTATTGCTCAAGGGCGATTAGGGCCCGGGCGTATTCATCATTGTATGCGTGCAATTGGTGCGGCAGAGCGTTGTTTAGAATTAATGATTAAACGTGGCTTATCTCGCACAGCCTTTGGTAAGCCGCTAATTAAATTAGGTGGAAACTTAGAGCGTGTTGCGCAAGCGCGCATGGCAATTGATCAAGCAAGGTTACTTACCTTACATGCCGCATGGAAAATTGATACCTTAGGGGTAAAACATGCGATGACGGAAATTTCTAGCATCAAGGTGGTGGTGCCTAATATGTTGCAACAAGTCTCAGATATGGCCATTCAAATATTTGGTGGTGCTGGCGTATCATCTGATTTCCCTATTGCTAGCTTTAATGCCATGGGCCGTATTTTACGCTTAGCTGATGGGCCTGATGAAGTTCATATGGGTATGGTTTCACGATTAGAACTAAGAAAGTATTTATGAGTAACACACTATTAGATCAAGCAAAACAAGTACGACAAGGTGAAGAGTTAGATGTTTCAGTAGTGAATGCTTGGTTGCAAAACCAGTTAACGGGATTATCAGGTTTACCTAAAGTTACACAGTATTCTGGTGGTGCCTCCAATTGGACTTATTGTTTAGATTATCCTGAAAAGTCATTAATATTACGCCGTGGGCCTAATGGCACAAAAGCAAAAGGTGCACATGATATGGGGCGTGAATATAAGCTACAAGCTTCGTTACGACCTACTTATGATTTTGTTCCTCAAATGCTCGCCTTTTGTGAAGACGATAACGTATTAGGAACTGATTTTTACGTGATGGAAAAGCTAACTGGCATTATCCCACGTAAAAACTTACCGAGAGAATTATCAGTTACTCGCCAACAAACCAAAAAGCTTTGTGAAAACGTATTAGATTGTTTGGTTGATTTACACCAAGTCGATTATAAAAAGGCAGGGCTGGATCATTTAGGTAAAGGCGCAGGTTATACCGAACGACAGATTTCAGGTTGGAGCGAACGTTTTTCAAAAGCTAAAACATGGAATGTTCCTTCAGGTAAATTCGTTATGCAATGGTTAGCGGCCAACATGCCGAAAGAAGAACGCATTTGCATTACACACAATGACTTTCGTTTTGACAACGTAGTACTTGATCCTAACGATTACACAAAAGTATTAGGTGTACTCGATTGGGAACTTGCTACCTTGGGTGATCCATTAATGGATTTGGGGAATACTCTAGCCTATTGGGTAGAAAAAGATGATGACTTTTTAGCGCAGTCAACACGACGACAGCCAACACATTTAGAGGGTATGTTTACACGTAAAGAAGTGGTTGATTATTACTGTAAAAAGATGAACATTGAAGTAGACGATTTTACGTTTTACGAAGTCTATGGTTTGTTCCGTTTAGCGGGTATTGTTCAACAAATTTACTATCGCTATCACCATGGACAAACCACAAATCCGGCCTTTAAAAATTTTTGGATTTTTGTACATTACTTAATGTGGCGTTGTAAAAAAGCGATACGTAATCAGGGTAAAAAGTAGGGTAAATAAAGCATGGCTAAAATTCATTTTATTAGGCACGGACAAGCAAGTTTTGCTGCGGATAATTACGATAAATTGTCGGAAACAGGAATAGCACAAGCCAAGTTATTAAATAACTGTTTACAAGATAAGCAATTAACGGCAGATATTGTAATAACAGGTTCGATGTTACGACATCAACAAACGGCTGATTTTAGTTTAAATACGGACGAGTTAAGTAATATCACCAACGTAAACACTGTTAGGTTTAAAGATGAACGTTGGAATGAATACGACCATCAAAATATTTTGGCTGTGTACAAAGAGGAGTTTGCCACTCCTCAATCCATGCGTGATTATTTAACCAAACAAGCAGACCCTAAAGGCGCTTTTCAGCAGCACTTTATTGCGGCAATGAATCAGTGGATCTCGTCTATTGATGAACCACGATATAGTGAGTCGTGGCAGAGCTTTAGCACACGTGTAATATCAGCATTAACTGAATGTGCTAAAGAACACCATGGAAAAACCGTGCTAGTGTATAGCTCTGGCGGACCTATTAGTTTGGTGGCTAGCCAGTTGTTAGGGTTACCACTAACAACGTTTATGGATATTAACTGGACGTTAGTTAATGCAGGTATTACAAAGGTGATCGCACATGGAAAATCAACACCCCAATTAATGCTTTCAACCTTGAATGAACATCATATTTTTGAACAACATAATAAAAAGTTGATCACTTACACCTAACAACAGCGGAATAATAATGACAAGACAAAATATATTAATTACTGGTGCAAGTTCTGGCTTGGGTAAGGGCATGGCAATTCAGTTTGCAAAACAAGGTCGAAACCTTGCTCTATGTGCTCGCCGTATGGAAAATTTAGTCACACTAAAAGCGGAATTAGAACAAATAAACCCTAATATAACCGTATTGATAAAAACACTTGATGTAAATGATCATCCTGCAGTGTTTGAAGTCTTTAAGGCTTTTAAAGCCGAGTTTGGTTCATTAGATCGCGTAATTATTAATGCCGGTATGGGTAAAGGTGCTTCAATTGGTACGGGGTATTTCCATGCGAATAAACAAACGGCTGAAACTAATTTTATCGCTGCAATTGCTCAGGCTGAAGCTGCAATGGAAATCTTCAGAGAGCAAAACTCTGGTCACTTAGTGACAATTTCTTCGATTAGTGCGGTTCGTGGTTTTAGACGTGCGATGACGGTGTATGCAGCAACAAAAGCGGCAATAACTTCTCTAACTGAAGGTATTCGTATTGACGTAATGAATACGCCGATCAAAGTCAGTTGTGTTCATCCTGGATTTATTCGCAGCGAAATTAATGAAACCGTTGAAAAAGTTCCTTTTATTGTTGATACCGAAACGGGTTGTAAGGCCTTAGTGAAAGCTATTAATAAAGAAAAAGCGAATAGCTTTGTGCCGAACTGGCCTTGGTCGTTTTTGCATTGGATATTAAGAATTGCGCCCAGTAGTACATTAAGAAAAATGAGTTAAGCAATTAATTTATTCGGTTGAATTGACCTTTGAATATTGAATGTGTCAATTCTTCCTTAATGCTTAAGTTTTTCCATAAGTTAGTATATATCGCTCATATTGTGTGAATTAAATAAGGATGTTTTATAGGCCAATATAGTGGGTTACTTCATCACGTAAATCACATTCGGTGGCTTGCAAAATATCCATTTCTGTTTCATACCTAAGTAGAGTACCTCAATAATTGTACACTACGTACATCTCGAAGTAGCAAGGCGATAAAATCATCTACATGATTGAATAGGTCTTGTTGTCGTTGTATTTTAAGGAAGATTATTTATGTTGAGTAGTTGTCTGAGCTAGGAAGTACACAATTGACCCTAATATCCCTATTGGTGGTATTGAGTAATTCTTAGCGCTGATTAATTAGAAAGTAGTACTATTCTATTAAGAGCATAAATTATGAAAAATGTTAAAAAGCTAATCTCATGGTCATCTGTCGTGATGATCTTCTTACTTTCTTTTAACAGCTATGCTGGTTTTATTTCTGGTGATAAATGGGGTGACCCTACATTAGGTACTCCGGGTGGCGAAGTCACTTGGAGTTTAATGTCTGGTGGACAGTCATGCCTTGGAACATTTGAAGCTAACCCTTGTACTATTTCTGCTTTATCAAGCTTTATGCCTGTGGGTTTTCTTACTGAATTAGAAAGTGCCTTTAATTTATGGTCATCGGTGGCGAATATTACTTTCAAGATGGAAAGTGACGGTGGTGAAGATTTTGGTGCGGCATCGACCCCCAATATTAGAATAGGAGGTCATGCATTCGATGGTGTTTCAGGGATATTGGGACATGCATATTACCCTGAAGGGCTTGCTGTTAGTGGTGATATGCATTTTGATATAGCTGAAACATGGGGGATTGGTAGTGGTAATGATATATTTTCGATTGCCGTTCATGAAATTGGTCATGCGATAGGTATGGCTCATTCTGCTGAAACACAAGCGGTTATGTATAGTGCGTTTGGTGGTGTGATATCAGGTTTGCATGCGGACGATATATCGACCGTTCAACGTATTTATGGCGCGCCTATTCAAGTGACTATTCCTGAACCATCAACAATACTGCTATTTATGTCGTTCATCGGTTTGTTTTTGATAAAGCACAATAGGTGTTCAGCGGCATACACACATTAATGTACTTGGTATAACGTTAAAGAGCGTATGATTTAACGAGTAAATCTTTCTTTTTCTACACTTTCTTACAATTATTTTACAGCTCTGATGATCGATTAATGGTTATACTGATAACCAACTTGTTCATTGGTGAGTTTGTATGTTTACTTCTATAACTATTTTCCGTTTTGCAGTTACTGTATTGTTATTGGGTTGTATTTCGCATTCTGCTATCGCTAAAAAATCTACTCCGGTGCGATTTACTGAGGTGGATTTTACCGCCCCTTTTAGTTTAACTCACCCTATTATGACGGTTGATTTATTACCGATAAAAGGAAAAGAAATTGTTACTTTTTCGGTTGATGAACAAGGAGAAAGCTGGTTAATCGTTTATTCACTTAATGATAGTCAAATATTAAGTGAGGTAAGTCGTGTTGTGCTACCCAAGTCATTTTATAGCTTTGATATTAGTGAATATCATGAAGGTGAACGTCAAACCCTCTACTTCTTAGCCGGCGAGGCTATTTATAAGTTTGACGAAACACAAAGCCAAGAAAAATCTTTTAAGTTACTGCACAAAACCTCAACTATCGCGATAGGAACACAATCACAATACTTATCAAAAGGGGACTTTTTGGTGGATTTAAATAATGACCAAAAAGATGATATATATCTTGCTGATTTTAGCCAAACTCATGTACTGATTAATCAAGGTGAGTCACTTAAACAAGTCAGTTTACCTATTACACCCAGAACTGAATTTAGTAGCCAATCGACCAGGTATTATAAAACGTCTTTATATTTTATTGATGTTAACTTCGACCAACTTATTGATGTTGTTTACGTAGAAAAGGGCAGATTGGTGTATTTTGCTCAACAAGAAAATGAAACCTTTAGTGAGCAAGCACAACATTTAGTGATTAATGAAAAAATTCATGGCATAGATTGGTGGGATCATCGAGGTGCAGATGGCGAAAAATTTAATCAAAGTAGTTTGTCATATAAGAAAATAGATCAGTTAAAAGACATTAATAATGACAATATTCCCGATATAGTTGTACGTTTTACACAAAGTGAAGGTGTACTCGAAAAAGTAAATGACTATGAAATATATTTGGGAAGTAAGCAGGAAAACCTGCTGTATTTTTCAAACGAAGCCAGTAGTACTATTCGTGGCGATGGCACGTTAACTAATATTCAATTTGTTGATATTAATAATGATAAAAAGTCTGAGATTTTGGTTTCAGGCTTTGAATTAGGGGTTTCGCAGATAATTGGTGCTTTGTTATCGGGTGGAATTGATCAAGATGTACATTTATTTTATATGGATGAGCAAGATCAATTCCATAAAAAATCGAAAATATCAAAAGAAGTTGAATTAAAGTTCAGTTTAAGCTCAGGTACGAGTGGTGGTCCGGTAGTGAAGTTAGCTGATTTAAATGGCGATGATTTACAAGATCTGATCTTATCGGATGATGACGATACCTTACTGTTATATTTTGGCAATAACAGTAAAAATCTATTTGCTAAAAGAGCTGAAAAATTTAAAACCCAGTTACCTAGCCAAGGAAATATGGTTATTCATGATGATATGAACGGTGATGGTAAAGATGACTTGTTAATGAAATATGGTAGGGAGGATAAACAACAATTACGTAAATTATTTAAGATATTAATATCTCAATAATTTAAGTGGAATCAGCGCGTGTCACACGATAAGCCTAAAAATCAAAGGAATGAGTTAAGCTGATGTTTTTTAATTGTTAATATTTTGTTATTTATTTGAAGGAGACTTTAGGATAGAATCTTTGTTGTGTTTGAAAAGTAAGCACCATAAGAAATGTATTTGATTGAGAGATTGCGATACATATTCATATAAAACAAAGGAGATTTTCATGGCAAAGTTAACAGACATCGAAGGTATCGGTGAGTCTTATTTAGTAAAATTAAAAGAAGCAGGCGTAACCTCTATTGCAAATTTTTTAGAGACTTGTTGTGATAAAAAAGGTCGTGCAAAAATTGCAGAAGCGACTGGCATCAGCGAAAAAGTTATCTTAACTTGGGCAAATCAAGCCGATCTTTCTCGTGTTAAAGGTGTTAGTACTCAATATGCTGAGCTTTTAAAAAGAGCGGGTGTTGATACTGTGCCTGAATTAGCTCAACGAAATGCTGATAACCTTGCTGTTAAAATGACAGAAGTGAACGAAGAGAAAAGCTTAGTTCGCAAATTACCTACGGCATCTCAAGTTGCTGACTGGGTTGGACAAGCGATAGAATTACCAAGAGTTATTACTCACTAGTAAACAAACTTTATAAAAAAGCTGGCTATGAAAATAGCCAGCTTTTTATTTGCAATTTTTATTAAACGATGAAATGTTTAAAAGAAACTTTTTGCTAGTGAAGCTAAACCGCCAACACCACCAACTGAATCTAATAAATCACCACCGCTACTTGCTTTATCAACAAGTTGAGGTAATACGTCTGATAAGCCTTCAGCAGCATCAGCTTCGCCTAAACCTAGTGCAGAAGCAAAGCCTTGTACTTTATCTGAACCTAATATATCAACTACTTGTGAACTCGAAATTGCATCATTGCCACCGTCACCTAACCATGAAGATAGTTGAGATTGTAAACCGCCGTTAGATAAAAAGCTTTGAGCTAAACCAGCAATATCAATATTACCGCCTTCCCCACCAATTAAAGACGTTAACGCGTTTTTAACGGTATCAATATCTAAGTTTTCACCTAACTTACTTTGTACTAATTGAGCACCTATTTGTAATAAATCCATAAATCACCTTTTCTTGTGTTGCAAACCGTTTGCTACATTATACCAATCTCACTAACTACGTGATCATTTCTACTTGCCAAAATCACCAACGACTTCGTTATTTATTTAATAATTAGAACAAATAGTTATTAAAGTAAATGCCTTGTATTTGGTGATTTTTTCTACGTATAAAATAGAACACTTAATTAATGGAACTGGTATTACTCCACCGTTTTATAACATAAAAATTACAAGTTGTTTACACTTGCGGGTGAATTTCACTCAATAATGATTGTATTTAGCTAAATATACAGAGCATAAAGTCATCGCTATAAGCTTTAATACTGTTAAACCATCTATTACAATAAAGGACTGTTGGTGGGGATTGGTTTTAAGTGATGGAATTAGTTAAGTGTACAAATGTTTCACAATATTATAGACGAGTACGCAAATACGCTTCATATGCATTTGGTAGTTTAGTCTTCTTGCCATTAATAAGTTTCGCCAATTCTGAACATGATGCCTGCATTCTACAAGCGATAAAAACGGCTGACCGTTCAGTCACCGTTGGTGAAATAACTCAACGCTGCCAAGCAGAACTTGCACCAACAGATATGAAAAAAGGCCGCATTGCTAATCGTATTATTAGTGAAAAGCGAACTGCGTTTGATCCCTATGTTATCACTCCTCATAAAATGAATTATATTTTACCGGTAAGTTATAGCACCAATATTAACAAGGCTGTGTATGAATCGTTTAATGACTGGAGTGGACACTTAAGTGACCTAGAAGCTAAATTTCAACTAAGCATTAAAGTGCCGCTTAATACCGAAAAAATATTCACTCGTGATGATGGGCTTTTCTTTGGTTTTACCTTGCAGTCATGGTGGCAGGTGTATTCAACTAACATTTCAAAACCCTTTAGAGAAACCAATTATCAACCAGAAGTTTTTTATTTTAGCCCGTTACGCTACCACCCATTTGATGGCAATACTGGGGTCGTGGTCGGATTTGAACATCAATCAAATGGACGAACTCAAGGACTTTCAAGAAGCTGGAATCGTATATATTTAAATTTTCTATTTGAAAAAGGTGATTTTGCTTTATCGTTTCAGCCGTGGTGGCGTATTCCTGAAAATGATAAAGAAGACCCTTTAGCTGCAGAAGGAGATGATAATCCTGATATAGCAGACTATATGGGGCACTTTCAACTCGCTAGTGTGTACAAATGGGACGAGTATGAATTGTCCGTTCGAGGTCGCCAAAATTTTTCCACACATCGTGGTGGTTTTGAATTTGGTTTAACCTTTCCTTTGTGGGGGAAACTGCGAGGATATTTACAATATACCAATGGTTATGGTGAAAGTTTAATTGACTATAATCATGATCAACAAACGTTAGGATTAGGTATTGCATTAACTAACGTTTTATAAGACATTAAATGTTGCCCCGGTTATTCCTTTCACAACCCAGATATAGCATCCATTTTATTGTTATAAACATCTGGTAGTTTATTTTTTGACCTTGCTAATCAACAATATTTTACTAAAATTTATAGAGGGTATTGACCAATTGATTGAGGTTTATGAAAAAACTTATCGTTGTCATATTGTCGCTCGTTTCATTTATTATATCGGCGAATACTGAGACTACATTCAGTAGTTTTGGTACGTTGGGCTTTACTTTGTCTGATTCTGAACAGTATGGCTATCGACGTAATATTAATTATGATGAAGCGGTTTATCGTGATGATTTTGATTTACTGTCCCGTTCTTTGTTAGGCCTGCAAATGAATTCAACGATTAACTCTAATATTGATTTTACCGTGCAACTTGTTTTAAGGGATGTATCAAAAGAAAGTTTAAATAACTATTTATCTTTAGCATTCTTACGATACAGCCCTTCAGCTCAGTGGAGTATCCGGATTGGGCGTACAACCCCAGATATTTTTCTGATCACTGAATTTCGTAATGTAACCTTTGCATATAACTGGGCGGCGGTGCCTATTGAAGTATACGGTATGGTTCCATATGAATATACCGATGGGGTTGATATTGATTACATCACTCGACTTTTTGGAGGAACGTTAACCAATAAATTATATACAGGGGTTAGTGAAACAACTATCCCAATAGGTAGTTTGAACGAAACGTATAGAATAAAAGATATTATCGGTTTATCGACAAAGTATGAAAAAGGAGATTGGACCTTTCAAGCTAGACACTCTCGGGTGAGAAGTGGGAATGAAGGAGACTCTACCCAATTGCTTATAGACGCTATCAAGCAAATACCCAGCGTACTGTGGCCTAATGCCGTGCAGTTTAGTGAAAGGTTAAAAACCAAAGGAACTAAGTTTAAGTTTACTTCTTTTGGTTTACAGACTCATTTTGAACCTTTTGTTTTTTCGGCTGAAATATCTCAAGCTCGGTCTAGTGCGCTTGCGGTACCAACAATCACTAACGGCTACGGTAGTCTTGCCTATCAGCAGAATCAGCATACCTATTTTATTTTAGGTGCTTTTGTTGAGGCTGATAATTTTAAGTTTGCCCCTGTTGAAAATATGCAATTTTTTCCGGAACTTATTTCAGCTATTGAACAATTTACTAATTTTTATGCCTTCAACCAACGATCCCTCTCACTTGGCTGGCGCTGGGATCTTGATCACAACATTGCCTCTACGTTGCAAGTCACTCGAACTAATCTTGATGAAAATGGTGGAACATTATGGATAAATAAAAAAAGTAATGCGTCAGAAGAAAAAATTAACTCTTTGTTTTTTAATATAAGTTGGGCTTTTTAATGAAGGCTTTATGGTTTTTAACCGTTGTTATATTGTTTATTTATTCAAGCCATCTATTAGCTAATGAAAAATTAGTTGTGGTGGTAAACAAAAGTAACCCTGTTATAACCATGAACCACTCTGAGGTCATTGATTTATTTATGGGCAAGTATGTTGCTTTCCCTAATGGCACTAAAGCGATAGCAGTAGATTTAATTGATAAAAATACAAATAGAGAAATTTTTTATCAAAAATTAGTAGGTCGTTCATTGGCTAGTATTAATGCTTATTGGTCTCGTATAAGATTTTCAGGTAAACGAAAACCTCCAATTCAAAAGTTAGGCTACGAGCAGGTTGTAGAGTTTGTGGCCAGAACTGAAACGTCGATAGCTTATCTTCCTAAATCTATGGTGAGTAGTGAGATGAAGGTGGTTTTTTCATTTGATCAATAGACAAGGACTGGTGGTAAAGTTAGCTCTTTATGTTGCCATCGCAGCAATAGTCTTTAGTGCGTTATCATCAAAAATATTTTATGAAAAAAACTACCAGAATCAGTTAGTGTTAAGCAAGCAAAGTATCGAACAATTATTTTTAACAATTTCGGCGACAGCTTCAATAGCTGCTTACCTTGAAGACACCGAACTAGCAGATGAAGTAATCAACGGTTTAATGACCAATGAAATTGTTTTAGGTGTATCGATTAGAGCAGAAGAGTTTAAAAAAAGTTCTATTGATTTTCATGCCAATTTTGATTCTAGTCAATTTATTTTAAGTTCTCCGTTTGAAAAGGATAAAAAAATAGGTGACTTAATTATAACGCCTGACTTACAAGAACTTAAAGATCGTTCCCAAGCCATTGCCATCGATAATGCTATCGCATTGATTATTCAAGGGGCAATTGGAACTATTATCATCATTATTATTGCTTATCGTATAATTACTCAGCCCATTATCGGTATCGCTAATTCTTTACACACCATAAGCCCAGGTACGGATGGACGAGTTAAAACCCCAAAGCGACACAAGAAAAGTGAATTAGGACGCTTAGTTTTCGATATTAACCAATTGTTAAGTAATGCTGAGAGTCAAATAACCGAAGAACGGTGTTTAAGAAGTGAAGTAGAAAGATTAAGTAAGAACTTTAGACTATTGTTCGAAAATTCAACGTCACCGATAATTTTAATCGATGAAAGTGGAGTGATCATTATGAATAATCAGTCGTTTACAGACCTGATTTCTTATGTTGGTACACCGATTAAAAATTCATATGGTCCTTTTTTAAGCGAGTTGTTTGAAGAGCAAGAGGTGGTTGCGATGATGGCCAAATTTGCCTTTAAACATAATGAAATCGCCTCAGGGGAATTCAAACTAAACAATTTAGCATCCACTAAAGGTGTGTGGATGCAAGTGGTGATTAATCCAACAGAAACGGATGAACATGAAGAGGTATATCAAGTTATCTTACATGATATTACCAAACGTAAGGCGCAACTTGATTCATTACATTTTACTGCGAATACCGATCAGTTAACGCAATTATTAAATAGACGAGGTGGGGAGCGCTCTCTAAATAAACTGGTATCCTCTAATACTCCGTTCGCACTTATCTTATTAGACTTAAATAAATTTAAGCAAATAAATGATGTTTATGGGCATGAGGCCGGAGATGAAATACTTAAACATGTTGCCCATCAAATAAAGTTAGGTTTACGTGATTCTGATGTACTTTCTAGGTGGGGAGGGGATGAGTTTATTGTTGCTGTGCCGCACACCAGCAAAAAAAACCTTATTCGTATTGCTCACAAGCTTATCGAACATATTGAGACACCTTTACATTTAGATCATGTCGAAAAGGCTTTAACGGTGGGCGCTTCCTTAGGCGTTTCGTTTTATCCTGATGATGATATTTCTATTCGCCTATTAGTTGAATTAGCTGATAAGGCAATGTATGTCGCCAAACAGAAGAATACAGGGCACCAGTGTCTCGCATTTTATAGCGACATTAAAGATAAGATAGTAGAGTAAATCCACAACTATCATTCTGATTACATTGTCATTCTTTTAATAATATTGGAATAGTGTTAAAAATATAGGAATAGGATATTATGTTGTTAATGTGTTTGGTATAACAGCCCTAACCCTTTAGTGCCGTAGAGCCTATTCGTTGTTAACCATAAGAATGAGAACGTAGTAAAATTATGTTGAAATTTTGTTTATTATTCTTACTTTCTACTCTGGCCTATATTAGCCAATCCCACGCGGCTGTCTGTTCTCCGTCAAACCCAACCAATTGCTATACCTTACAGCTACATTACACCTTTGAAGAAGGCAGTAACGTAACGACCGAAGATTTAAGTGGCAATAATCGTCACGGTATACTCGGAACCCCTCCCGGTAATGAACCTGTATGGGCTTTAGATGGCTCAAACGGTTACTTAGACTTTACCCGCAGTAATAAAACACTTGTAACATCACCGAGTTTTCAGCCTCCAGCAGATGGTGTTGTTGCTTTTTGGTATAAAGTCCCTTCGATACCTTCTGAACGCAGGCGTATTTTTGGCTTTGACGATGGTTGGGAGATTCGCTGGGAGCCTGACAATGTTATGTATCTCGACATTAATAAAACAGGCACAAATAATTCAATAAAAACCAGTGGAGTTATGCCTGTAGTTAATACATGGGTGCACATTGCTGTTGTGACTAGCTCCACAAATAATACATGGTCGGTGTATGTAAATGGCGCATTAGATAATAGCGGCTCTGAAACATTAACATCACGCTCAAGCCAAGTGCTAACTATAGGTACACGCACAGGAAGTAGTGATTATTTTACCGGTTCTATCGACGACTTCCGTATTTATTCCGGTGTATTAACACCTGCCGAAATTTCAGAATTAGCCAATGGCTCACCTTCTTGTTGCCTAAGTTACCCATACGAGACTGATTTTGAAGGCACAAATACCGAGTGGGCTGTAGATAATGATTGGGTCGTTAATGATTCTGCGCATAATGAATGGCAAGCACGTTCAGGTTCAAAATTTTTAGATAATAACCCGAGTGAAATCGATCAAGAATATCATCGTAACCATTATGCGGCGATGACCCAATCTGTTCTTATTCCAGCAGATGCAGTGTTACCGACTTTGTCTTATTACTACAAAGTAAATGTTTATTCGGGTCAGTTCTATAGCATGATATCTACAGATGGCACGAATTGGTCAACCCTTGAAACCTATGTAGAGCGAAATAATCATAATGAATATACAAGGCGTGATGTTAATTTAGACGCTTACAAAGGGCAAAGTGTTCAAATACGTTTTCGTCAGTACATTAATTCGGGCGTTGGGCCGAGGTTGTTTGTTATTGATGATTTACGCATCGGCGATTTTCAAGCCGATGAATACGGATATCCTTATAATAATGGATTTGAAACACCTGCAGAGCGAGAAGAGTTCAATTATGAAGGTGATTGGAAAGCTTTTACTGCTCATGACACCCATTGGTACCCAAGTGAAGGCAGTTATTTTTTAGATAATAACTACAATAACGAAAACCAAGCAGCACATTACACCCAATATACCACCATGAACGGTTTTGTTACTCTGCCGTCTGGCTCAGCAAGCGCAATGATCAGTTTCGACTATGTAGCCGATATTTTTTCTGGTTCAACGCATATTCAAATACAAGAATATGGTACGAATACTTGGGTTTACTTAAAAGGGTTTACCGATAAAGATAATCATCAACCCTACACTCGTTATGAATATTATTTAACAAAATATCTAGGGAAAAAAGTCCGTTTTCGTTTTAGGCAATCTTGGTCAAACGTTGCTGGATCTCGTGTTTTTAGTATTGACAATATATTTATTGGGGAACTAGCCGAGACATTACCTTTTCCATATTTAAATGATTTTGAAACCCCACAAGAACAAAGTGAGTGGCAAACCGAAGGTGATTGGAATACATCAATCGCTCATGATGGCGCTTGGTTTCCAAGCAGTGGTAATTCATTTTTAGATAATAATGCTGATAATGAAGATCAAGCTAACTCAAAAAATCATTACGCCACTATGTCGGGTTATATTCCTTTACCAGCAGACAGTAGTAACGTGATTGTTTCATATGATTATTTACTTAATACTTTTGACGGACAAAGCTATATATATATTCAAAAGCGTGGAGAAAGTAGCTGGAAGCACATTAAAACCTATAATAGTGAATTTAATCGCTCCGATCACACCCGAGAGGAAATTTCTCTAGCCGCTTATGCTGGCGAACAAGTTAGATTTAGGTTTCGGCAGTATTACTATTCGGAGACAGGCCCCAGAGTTTTTGTTATAGATAATTTCAAAGTCGAAGAACAAGTGGTTACTGATTATAATTACCCTTATTTTAATGATTTCGAAACGGATATTTCAACACCGTCGATTAATGGGCAAGATCAATGGAATAATGTTGGTGACTGGAGTGTTTCCCAAGCACATGATACGGTATTTTATCCAGAGAATGGCAGCTACTTCCTTGATAATAACACTCAAAATGTTGATCAAGCGAAACATCGTAACCATTATTCCACCATGATGGGATATGTCCAACTACCTGCATTACCAGCGAGTCCGATGATAAGCTTTGATTATCATCTTGATATCTTTGATGGTTATACCTATTTACAAGTGCAAGAAGAAGGCTCTAATGCCTGGAAAAGTCTGCGAACTTTTCGATCGACGGATAATCACACCCCTTACACCAAATACGAAATTTTCTTGTCTGCGTATGCAGGAAAAAAAGTGAGGTTCAGGTTTAGGCAATATTATAATAGTGAAGCCGGGCCTCGTTTATTTTCAATCGACAATGTATTTATTGGTGAGTTGACTCAAACCTTACCTTTTCCGTATTCAAATGGCTTTGAAACACCAACAGAACAAGCACAATGGCAAACGGAAGGTGATTGGAATACGTCTACTGCACATGATGACAAATGGTTTCCAAGTAGTGGCAGTTCATTTTTAGACAATAATGCTGATAATGAAGATCAAGCCAGTAAACGCGATCATTACGCGACCATGTCAGGCTACATTCCTCTACCTGCAGATAGTAGTAATGTGGTGGTCAAATTTGATTATTTACTCGATGTTTTTGATGGCCAAATGTATTTACATATCCAAAAGATGGGTGAAAGTACCTGGACAAACATTGAAACCTATAAAAGTGAATTTAACCGCGATAAATATACTCAAGAAGAAAGATCTTTAGCCGCTTATGCCGGTGAACAAGTCAGGTTTAGATTTAGGCAGTATTATAACTCGAGCTCTGGACCTCGTGTTTTTGCTATTGATAATTTTAAAGTGGAAAATGTAACTCTCGAAGAATACGATTATCCTTATTTCAATGACTTTGAAACGGTAGTGTCGACATCTACCTTGAATGGGCAAGATAATTGGGCAAATATTGGTGATTGGGATATTTCTGAAGCACATGATGATATTTATATGCCAGAAAGTGGGTCGTTCTTCTTAGATAATAACGCTAAAAATGAAGATCAAGCGGCAACTTATTATCATTACGCTACCATGAAGGGGTTTATCCAGCTGCCATCGGCACCAGAAAATCCCATGGTGAGTTTTGATTATCAATTAGAACTGCTTACGGGGTATGCGTATATTCAAATACAAGAGCAGGGCTCAAATACTTGGCGTACTATAAAAGCTTTTAATACCACCAATAATCATCAACCTTATACTAAATTTGAAGCTTTTTTAGCTGATTATGCAGGAAAAAAAGTTCGATTTAGGTTTAGACAGCACTTATACAATATTCCAGGAAAACGTATCTTCTCAATCGATAACTTCTTTGTTGGAGAGTTAACCGAATCTTTACCGTATCCGTATACCAATACCTTTGAGACAGAACCTGAAAGGGTTGAATGGCAAACGGAAGGTGATTGGGCGGTTTCTACAGCCCATGATGAAAAATGGTTTCCTAAAACAGGAAGTTATTTTTTAGATAATAATGCGGATAATGACGATCAAGTAAAACATCGAGAGCATTACGCGACTTTGTCGGGTTATATACAGTTACCCGTAGATGCTAGTAATTCAGTACTGAGCTTTGATTATTTATTGAATACCTTTGACGGACAATCGTATATTTATATTCAAGAATTTGGACAAGCGACATGGCGTAATTTAAAAACCTTTAATGAGTCTTTTAATCATACGACTTATGCACGAGAAGAAATTTCACTAACAGATTACGCAGGTAAGAAAGTACGCTTTAGATTCCGTCAATATTATTATAACGAAGCAGGACCCCGGGTATTTGCGATTGATAATTTTCATGTCGGTGAGCCTTTATTACCTGATTTAGCCTACCCTTACTTCAATGATTTTGAAACGCCAGAATCAACACCAAGTACTAATGGAAGCGATCATTGGAATCATCAAGGGGATTGGAATATATCAACCGCACATGATGATTATTTTCCAAAAAATGGCACGAAATTTTTAGATAATAACGCTGATAATGAAAATCAATCTGGCCATTATAATCATTATGTTGACCTCGCTGGTTACGTTCCTATCGATATTAATGCTAATAGCCCAATGTTAAGTTTTTGGTATCGAGCGAAAGTTTTTGATGGCTGGACGTATTTAGAACTGCAAGAAAAGGGACAAAATGAATGGAAACGCATATTTAACTTTTCTGATTCGTTTAATCATAACGAATACGCTAAATTTTATTACGATTTAAGTGATTATAAGGGTAAATCGGTTCGTATTAGGTATCGACAGTATTGGCGTACTAGTTCAACGGGGCCAAGAGTTTTTAGCATAGATGACTTTAGAATTGGTGATGACGATCGAGTGAGTTTTGCTTATCCGTATACAAATACCTTTGAAACCCCTGAAGAGCGAGAGGAGTTTGAAGCCCAAGGTGATTGGGGGATATCAACAGCTCACGATGTTGATTATGTGCCGTTCGAAGGTAGTTGGTTTATGGATAATAACGTTGACTTTGAAGATCAACGTCTGCATTTACAACATTACATCACCATGAGCAGCTATATACCTATTCCTGCAAGTGCATCACTCCCTACTTTAACTTTTAAATACAAAGCAAATAGCTTTGATTCTGGCACTTATTTGGAAGTTAAACGAAAAAGTGAGAGTACGTGGACAAATATACACTCCTTCACCGATTCATTTAATCACCAAACGTATGTGACTTATGAAAAAAGTCTTGAAGCCTACAAAGGGGACGAGATACTTATTCGTTTTAGACAATATTGGCGATATGAAAGCGGCCCTCGTTTGTTTGTTGTTGATAACTTGAGAGTTGGCGACTTTATTCAAAACGATTTTATCTTTCCTTATTACAATGATTTTGAAACCGCTGAAAGTACTGCCTCAAGAAACGGTCGAGACCATTGGAATACCGAAGGTGATTGGGGGATATCTGATCAAAATAACGTGATTGGTGATGCAGAAAGTGGCGATTGGTTTTTGGATAATAACCCGGGGAATGAAGATCAAAGTCGACATTATAATCATTATGCTGCAATGACCGGTTTTGTACACATACCTAGCTCAGCCGTGAATCCTGAAGTGAGTTTTGATTATGTTAGCAACCTTTTTAGCAGTTATATGTATTTATACATACAACGCGAAAATAACCCAACGTGGTATAATTTAAAACGATTTAGCAGTACAGATAATACCACTGAATATACAAACTATAGTCGCTCGTTAAATAGCTACAAAGGCGAAAGTGTTCGTTTTAGATTTAGGCAACTTAATTATAGTCCTTCGGGCGCTAGACAGTTTGACGTAGACAATTTTACTATTGATCAAGAGCTACTGGGCATTTGGTACTTTGAAGAAAACTGGCAAGACGCCACAGGACAAGGTTTCGATCTTGTGCCTCAAAATACGCCAACCTTTAACGACGAAACACCACGAGCGAAAGATGGACCTGTAGGCTCTGATACGAGTACGTGTTTCTATACGGGTTATACCGACGGACAATATGCGGTGGCAGAAAATACCGCATCACAACATGTATTTAACGAGCTCACTGCTTCATTTTGGATCAAGCCAGATGAATATAAAACCAATGTGAACAGCATACTGACCAAAGGTGATGATTTCTCTATATTCTTAGATGGTTCAGGGCGTATTCAATGGCAATATCTAGGGACTCAGTTAAGTACTTCAACGGCAGCACCATTAGATAAATGGACACATATCGCAGTAACTTTTAAAGATGGCGAGCAACATATCTACATCAATGGGATAAGCGCTGCTTCTGCTACAGTAACAGGAATATTAACGGGGTTAGAAGAAGATTTACATATTGCTGCTGATTTAAATAGTGATACGAATACAGCGTATGCAGATCGCTTTTTCGAAGGCAGTATTGATGAACTACGTGTTTACCGCATAGCTCAAGACGCAGCCGCGATTAGTAATGACATGGACGTACTTCATGATTGTGAAATTAGTACTATACCAGATCACTATCGTATTGAGCACGACGGTAGTGGCTTAACCTGTGACGCTGAAACTATCACTATAAAAGCATGTGATGATGAAGCATGTACAGAGCTCAATACTGAATCTAAAACAGTTGATTTCATGCTTGATGGTGTTTTGCATTCAACAATCACCTTTATAGGCGAAGAAACGTTATCTTTTAATCAGCTCAGTCCTAAAACGGTTGGTCTTTCCATTGCAAACCCAGTTACACCAGCGATAAATGCAACGCAGTGTTTTAATGGTTCGGTGAATAGTTGTGATATTGTGTTTGCCGATGCAGGGTTTAAGTTTACTTATGGTGCAGCCAATAGTGAAAATATTGACCTGCAAACCGCAGGTGTTAATTTTGCAGATACCTTAAAAATACAAGCCGTGCAAAGTACTAGCGGCGTATGTAGTGCACTATTTAGCAATAAATCCGTTTCTGTTGCCTTGTCACAAGAAAATATTGTACCTACAGCTAAAACCTCAGGTAATACTTTTTCGGCAAATGGTGTAAACCTGCCAAAATATGATTATGACTTGGCTTCTCCTGCGTATGCTGATGTAAATTTGAGTTTTGATGTTAATGGCTATGCAAATATACCAAGCCGTTATTACGATGCAGGACAAATTAAATTGCATGCGCAATATAATCAAAGTGGTATTAACATCAAAGGTGCTAGCCAAAACTTTTGGGTGAAGCCCTATGCATTACAATTATCAGCAACTAATGCAACGCCACATGTAGCTGGAGAGTTGTTTGACTTTACGGTAACTGCTGTAGCTGAAAACGATGCGATAACGCAAAACTATCTACCCTATGATATTCAATTGGCGGTTACTCGACTCGATCCTATTTCTATTACTCCAGCCGCACCTGATTATTATATTGGCGGAGTAGATGGCAGTTTCGTTTATGCTGATTCAGGTAGTATGTTGAGTGATCCAATACAAAAATTTGAATCCGTCACATTAAATACATTTGCGTTAGGGCAATCATATACCATCAATGCGAGTTATTCTGAAGTTGGCCTATTTAGCCTTGATATACAAGATGTTAACTATGCCGGGGTGATTGGAGATTTAATCCCCTCTGAAGATAAGATTGAGGTGGGTCGTTTTATACCTGATCATTTTAAAGTTGAAGTGACTAACGATGGTGTATTTGATAATACCTGTAGCGCTTTTACTTATACCGGACAACCTTTTAGTTATAGTTTAGCACCTGAATTAACCATTACCGCACATAATAAAGCAGGTGAAATTACACGAAACTATACTGAGGCAAGTAAGCTAAGTAATACCGATATACAGTTGTTATTCCCGACAACATTTACTGAAACTTACGAAACAGATCCAATCACTATGGCTAACTTTACCACTGGGTATTTACCACAAGCAGGAACGCTGATTTATCAAAAAAGTAAGAGCGGCGAAACAGATGGTGGGGTAATGACCTACGAACTTAGTACGATTGATTCTCTTACCTATGCTAAAACGGAAAGTGTTCGAATTCCACCAGTAATGTCTACTTATAACATAACCGTCGAAAGCTTTAATGATAGTGACAATGTTAGTTATCAGCCTGATAGCTCTAACCCTGAGATAATTGAGCCAACCGGTGTAAACTTAAGGTATGGGCGATTAGCAATGGCAAACAACTTTGGTCCTGAAACTGAAGACTTACCGGTGTTAGTAGCAGCTCAATATTGGGATGGTGATGCATTTGTTATCAATGAGCTAGATAGTTGCACCAACCTCGATAGCGACCAACTCAGTTTAACACCTGCGGGTATCACTATTAAGAGTCTTGAGGATGAACCGCTAAATCAAGGAACTTCTTCTAAACTGTCCCTAGAGGCACCAGGTACACAAGGCGATGTTGAGCTCGAATACGATATTTCTGTTGCCCCTTGGCTGCAATACAATTGGGATATGGCAAGCCCCGCTGTAGATTCAAACCCTAAAGCAACCGCAACCTTTGGTCGCTTTAGGGGGAATGATAGAGTTATATTCTGGAAAGAAGTCTTTTAGTTTGTCGAGTTCAGACAAAGTGTGATCACAACAAAGACTTAAGTGTTACCCAATCAACAGGTTTAGATAGTAAATAGCCTTGATAATGGGAGCAGCCTAGTGCTTTTAAATACTCCAATTGAAAAGGTTCTTCAACGCCTTCAGCAACCACATTAAGCTGGTAAATTTTAGCTAATGAGATAATAACATCGACCATAAAGCCTTTTTCGTTGTTGTTTTTCTCTATTGCCCAAATGAAACTCCTATCGATTTTTAATGTATCCACAGGGTAGTGTTGTAGCTGGTTAAATGCAGTGTAACCCGTGCCAAAGTCATCTAATGAGAGCTTGTATCCCATATCTTTTAAACACTGTAAAACGTGTATGCTTTCCTCATTGTAATCAACAAGGCTTGTTTCCGTTATTTCCAATTCAATAACTGATGGAGGGATCTGGTATTTATCAGCAAGTTGTTTGATGTGTTGCGGAAAATGTTTATTTTTTAACTCAAGTGAAGAAATGTTAATTGCCAAAACAAAGGGTTTTCCATTTAATTTCGGTAGCAAATCTTTAAGATATTTAAAGCATCTTTCAATGACAAATAAATCTATTTCGAGAATTAGGCCGTATTCTTCAGCTATTTGAATATAAGTATCAGGACCAAGACCTTTAAAGGATGGATGTTCATTACGTATCAGCGCTTCTGCGCCTGTTATTTTTGTGGTTGATGCGTCATAAATCGGCATAAAGTTAAGAAAAAATCGATGATGTTCTAACGACTCTTTAATTGCTTGGGCTATGGCGTTTTTTTGGGTTAATTGGTCTGCTAATGTTTGGTTAAAGTAACCTATTCTATTTTTACCTTTTTTCTTGGCTTCAAACATAGCGATGTCTGCTTGATTCAATAAAGTCGCAGACTCAATACTGTTATCGTTTGTTGTAGAAACACCAATACTGGTATGAATATCTAAGGTAAGATCATTAATACTAACGGATTGATTTACTTCTTCTAATAATTTTTTTCCAAACAGTTCAATATAATCTTTATGGTTTAAGCCGCTAATTGCTACTAAAAACTCATCACCAGCCAATCGAGCGACCTTGTAATCTATATTCACTAAATTTGGTTCAAATTGATACACCGCACGTGCGAGTCGTTGACTGATTTCGACTAATAGTTGATCGCCTACGGCATGACCATAGTTGTCGTTAACCCGTTTAAAGTCGTCAACATCAATAAAATATAAAGCGAGCATATCATTATTAACAGAGGATATTTTCTGTTGCAGCCATTGTGATATGTTTCTTCGGTTATAAATACCGGTTAAATAATCTCGGTTTGCTTCTTGTTTTAACGCATATTTGTGTTGCTTAATGGTTTTAGCATAAAGAAATGAGAGCACCACGGTAATGGTAACTGGAATTGACGTTCGGATAACAACATGAGAGTCCATAGTGTTAGCGGCAGCAATTAAGCCAATAATTGAAAATATGATGCTGGCTGTCATTGCAAACTTAAGGGTGTAGTTAAAGAACAGTCCGATAATCACTGGAAAGATAAAGACTATGCCTCTAACTCCAATGAAGTAGCACACATAAAGAACAGACATCGTCATGCTAAATACGAGGAAATGATTATGCCAGGGCACTTTTTTGTAGAAGGTATTATTTATTAAAATAGCAGCAATAACGATGGCGTTAACGAATGAAACCGTACCAATATGATCTATGCCATACCACAGGTGGTATAAGGCGTAAAATGCAAATGGGATAAAACCAACGAACAAATAGAGCGTGATTTTGTCAATGCTAAAAGGTAGTGATTTTATTTTTATCATATAACGGTGTCACCAATTTAACAGCTAATAGTAATGAAGTACCGATAGACCACTGTAACGCCTTTTATGTTTACATTTCCACACTTGGTTTGATTTTATAAACAAAAACGCCGATTAATAATGATTAATCGGCGTAGTAAGCGTGTTTTAATTTATATTGGAGCGTTATTCAGCAATTTTCAAATAGCTTTTGATTATTTCTGTGCCAGTGTCGGCTTGAATAGGCTTAAAAATAAAGCCTGAAATACCATAACCTTCACACTCTTTTACTAGCGCTTGGTCAGTCACTGAAGATAACATAACCACAGGAACTGTAGATCCGGATTCCCTTATTGCTTGTAAAGCATCGTTACCATTCATTTCGTTCATAACAACATCCATAAACATAAAATCAGGTTTTTGTTCTTTTACCGCCTCAATGGCTCTTAAGCCATCATCTGCCTCAATAATATTGTTGTAGCCAATTTTATTAAGCATGCGTCTTAACGCTTTACGGATCATCGAGCTGTCATCCACCAATAAAATGGTTGCTTCTGTGCTCAACTCTTTCGTATGAGTATTAGCAATACCAACACTTTCTTCACGTTTAACGCCAGCAGATTGATAATTTACGCCACGTACTAGTAAATTAAAGTAATAACGACCAACACCTTCAACGGTAATCGGTACAGTGACTACTTCTTTAACGTCTTTAAGGTACTTTTCCATGTCGTTAACGTCGTTAACAAAGTACGGACTAGAAAAATTGTAATCTAAACTATAACGACCATGTAAATCAGTAGAGCGACCTACAATGGTATTGCCCCATTCTGCGAGTGCATTACTAAGTTCTTCATTGATTTCTTTATATTCGTATTTTTCGTCGAACATATTTTCACAAACAGAATTGCCAATGGCGATAGCAGTTTCAGGGTAGTGATGCATCATGATCACACCATCTAAGTTCCCTGTCACGTCAGAACAAATGGCGTAACCTTTAAATCTAAAGTCATCTACACTGTCCATAAATATATCGCCAGCGGTGCCAGACAGGCTAGTCATCGCCTTTAAGCTTGCAATAGATTCAGTAATAAAAGGATATAGAATAACTTTATAAATGGTGTCTACAGAAGACATGAATAAAACTCTCTTTAAATTTATTTTATCAAGGAGTGACTAAACTACTAAACGCTTTAATTGTTTGCAAGGTGAACTGTTGTACAATGCATAAATACTCCCAAATTATTTTTCAATCACAGCAGCAAGTTATCTTGAATGTCGTAATAAGTCGTGGCGGCATTAATGAGTGAATTCGCCGTTAATGACTTTACTCCGTATACATGAGTTTCTACATTAAACGTTTCACTGACTTCACGTAACAGTAGATCAAAATCACCATCTCCAGATAACAACACAATAACATCTACCTCTGGCGCAACTTTCATAATGTCGATAGTAATACCAACATCCCAATCTCCTTTTGCAGAACCATCACGTCGTTGAATAAAAGGTTTAAGTTTTACGTTAAAACCAATGTGTTTTAGTGCCTTTTGAAACTTATGTTGTTGATCATCACTTCGTTGTATGGCGTAGGCATTAGCAACAACAATATCGCCTTGATAACTTAATTGTTCCCAGAATTTACGATAATTAAATTGACGTTGGAAGGCATCACGAGTGGTGTAATAAATGTTTTGTACATCAACAAAAACGGCTATTTTTTTCATTTGTGGTTCACTTAATTTGTAGAGCATAAAGCCTAAGAGACAAAGCTATCATAGAATGTTAAAATTATGTATCAGGTTCGGTGAACAAAGATCAACACCCTCTAATAAGAACAAGAGAAATTCACATGTCAGTACTACATTCGCTATATTATTATTTGATAAAATTTCCGGTAAAGTTACTCGTTCGGTGTAAAGTTATTCCTGGCAATCTAGATGATACCAGTACAATTAACCCTGAACAGCCCATTTTCTATGTCGTACGATATCAATCGGGTAGCGATGTGTTGGCTTTGCAAACCGCTTGTAAAAAATTAAATCTGCCTAATCCGTTAACGAAAATTGAAATTAACGGTAAGTCGTTTCCACGAATATTTTTCTTAGAAAAAACAACGTCAATATTTCCTTGGAAGAAAAAAACGAAAACTGAGGCTATTGAGCACGGTTTTAACATCCTTACGGAACATGAGCTTGATCCAGAACTTGATGCGCAAATGATCCCAGTAAACATTACCTGGGGGAGAACACCAACTAAAGAACGAAATACAGCAAGTGTTGGTACGGTTATCGCTGATCAAGAGTCCCCAACATGGTTTAGAAAGATGTTTATCGTATTGTTTGCGGGTAGAAACACTTTAGCTCGATTTAGTGATCCGTTATCGTTTAGATATATGCGAGAAAAGCACGGTAGTGACGAAGCAACCGCACATAAATTATTGCGTATTGCTCGATTCCATTTTTATCGCCAGACCATCTCGGTAACGGGTCCTCGATTAATGCATCGTCAGCAAATGTTTAATGCAATGTTTGCTAATCCGGCGGTTAAAAAAGTGATCGCTGACGAAGTAAAAAGTAAAGAATTATCCGAAGCGCAAGTTAAAAAACAAGCGTTGAAAATAATGGATGAAATAGCCGGTGATTATCGTGAGTCGATGATCAGTTTAAGCGAACGTTTATTACGTTGGTTATGGAAGCGTTTATACAAAAGTATAGAAGTGAGTAATGCCAATTCGGTACGTAAGTTGGCGCAAGAAGGTAATGAAATTATTTACGTGCCTTGTCATAGAAGCCACATGGATTATTTGTTACTTACTTATGTGATTATTCAAGAAGGCTTGGTTGCACCACGAATTGCAGCGGGCATTAATTTAAGCTTCTGGCCTGCCGGTCCTATTTTTAGGAAAGCAGGCGCGTTTTTTATTCGCCGAAGCTTCAATGGTAACCGAATGTATTCTACTATTTTTCGTGAGTACTTAGGTTTACTTTTTGAACGTGGTTATTCAGTTAAATACTACACTGAAGGTGGGCGAAGCCGTACAGGGCGTTTATTACCGCCTAAAACCGGTATGTTGGCAATGACCATTCAAAGTTTATTACGAGGTATCGACCGCCCCATAACCCTTGTTCCCGTATACATAGGGTATGAACATGTGATGGAAGTGGGTACTTATCATAAAGAATTGAGTGGTGGTGAAAAGAAAAAAGAATCAATATTTGGTGTCGTTAAAGCGATTAAAAATTTACGTAACTACGGTAAAGGTTATATCAACTTTGGTGAGCCGATTAATGTGAATAAATTTTTAACAGCAGAAGTACCAGAGTGGCGTGAGGCGATTAATCCATTAGATCCTCAAAAACCTCGTTGGCTAACACCTACAGTGAATACGTTGGCAGACAAGGTAATGACCAATATAAATCAATGCGCTGCGCTTAACGGTGTGTCTTTGGTGGCATTAATCTTACACGCAAGTGAGAACAAAGCATTACCTAAAACAGAGCTTGTAGCGCAGTTAGATTTCTTCTTAGCGCTACAACGCAAAGCTCCATATAGCCAACAATTAACCGTGCCGTCAGAGTCAGGCGCAGAATTGTTAGCAGAAGTGATTAGCTTAAATAAAGTCACCGTGAATGAAGATAGCTTTGGTACTATCATCTCGTTAACGGATTCTGCCATTTTAGAGATGCGTTATTATCGCAATAATATTTTACACACCTATATACTACATAGTCTTGTTTCACGTGTATTGGAATGTAATAGCAAACTAAATACAGCAGATATATTGGAGCAAATTACGCCATTAATGAGCCTGATTAAATCTGAGCTTTTCATATGGGGTGCTGAGAATGATATTGAGTCATCAGTAGAGTCTTCGCTGAAAGCTTTGTCTAATATGGATATAGTGATTCAGAATAGTGAAGGTTGTTGGGTTTTATCTGAAGAAAGTAGTCACCGTTCTCATGTACGAATGCTGGCGGAATGTATTGATGAAACTATTCAACGTTTTGCCATTATTACCTCACTAATTACCCGTCTGTCGCCGATAGATAAACCTACATTTGAAGAAAAAGTGGTCGCTATAGCTAAGCGCTTATCGGTGTTAAATAATATCAACGCACCTGAATTTGTTGATAAGAAAGCTCAGTCCATCCTAATCAATGCAATGCAAAAGCAAGGCTACCTACGTGTAAATGATGAAAGTGAATTAGTGCCTGAAGCAAGCTTAGCTACATTTAAAGATATTATAGTTAATCTTACCGATATTGAAGTTTTGCAGAGTATCGCTAAGTAACCTGAGTTCGGTTTGATTGATAACTTAACCAACTGAAATTTGTGAAGTAATAAAAACCAACAGCGCATTATTAATAAGAATAATGCGCTGTGTTTATAAGTGTTCTACAAATATCCCAACAAATATAACTAAACCGACAAAGTGATTATGTAAAAATGCTTTAAAGCATCTATCCCTGTCTCGATCGGCTATCAACAATTGTTGATAAGTAAATAATCCTGCACAAATCACCAAACTCAGCTGATATGGCCAGCCAAAAGCCAGCATGTCTCCCACGGTAAACAAAAGCGATAAGGTGATTAACTGAAGAAATAAAACGATACGAGTATCGAGGTCGCCAAATAAAATAGCGGTGGATTTTATGCCTA
>Ga0209292_1000712_pt1 | contig 42668 bp, 43 predicted proteins | sample GOMGulsemesocosm_2_FD_184634 | JGI IMG/M metagenome (GOLD analysis project Ga0209292, IMG submission 184634) | Methane-oxidizing microbial communities from mesocosms in the Gulf of Mexico - GOM9C Gulf of Mexico (SPAdes) (version 2) | ecosystem: Environmental > Aquatic > Marine > Cold seeps...
ACGCGCTAAAATTACTGTTTCAGCATCGGCAAGCAACGAAGAAGTTGAAACATTGGGCTTGAGTGACGAAACAGTAATCCGCTTTATTGATGACAAAACAATTCGTAAAGTTATCTATATACCGGGCAAACTTTTAAACATTGTTGCTAACTAGTCATATAAAGGTAATTTCAAGATAATGAAAATGAGCTACAAACTTAGATTAACCACAAAATATAGAGCACATTCAGCGGTAGCCGTTTTTGCTTTTTTAACCTTGTTTATATCAAGTTGTGGCTTTCATTTGCGGGGGGATTATTTATTGTCACCTCAATTACAAACCTTGCATTTAAGCTCTGTTGATAAATTTGGCGAACTTACTCGTCAAATTAAACAACACTTGAGCTTAAATAAAATAACCATAGTAGCTAGTCCAGAAAAAAATATTCCTCAATTACGCATCTTAAAAGATAGTTTGAATCGTCGTACCTTGTCTGTTTTCCCCAACGGACAAGTCGCAGAGTACGAGTTAATGTATACCGTCAGGTATCAATTAGCATTTTCAGCTGAAGACATACGTTCATATGAATTTGAACTTAATCGTGATTATCAAGATGATCCAAACGTCGCACTTGCCAAGAGCCGTGAACTTGATTTAATGCTCAGTGAAATGAGAAAAGAAGCTGCCATTAAAATTTTACGCGACTTATCGACAATAAAAATATAATGCGTATTTATCATAACCAATTAACTAACACATTATCTCAAGGCTTTAAGCCAGTTTGGTTAGTTTTTGGTGATGAACCTTGGCAAAAAAATAATAGCTTATTTGTCATAAAACAACACTGCCAACAACAAGGGTTTAGCGAAACTGTTCGCTATAGCGCTGATGATAAATTTGACTGGAACATCCTAGTTGAAGAATATCAAGCGATGAGTTTATTTGCAGCTCAGCGTATCATTGAAATAGAGCTAGTAACGGGGAAAATAGCTGAAGCCGGCAGTAAAATATTACTTAAGCTCAGTGAAAATTTCCATCAAGACGTGCAGCTAATTTTTCATGGCCCTAAAGTTGATGCTTCAGGTCAAAAAAGGAAATGGTTTAAGACCTTAGAGCAATTAGGTTGCTTTATTCCCCTTTATGATATTGAAGGTCGCCAACTTCAACAATGGCTTAACCAGCAAATTAAGCAACAGCAATTGAATATTCACAGTGATGTGATCCCACTGATGATAGAATTATTCGAAGGAAACTTGCCCGCTTTAGAACAAGAACTGCAAAAGTTTTCTCTGTTATTTGGCACAAACCTTATCACAGCAGAAGATGCCGAAAAGCTATTAATCAAACAAGCAAAGTTCAATCCTTTTCAAGTAATTGATACTTTACTCAGTGGCAACATCACTAAATGCATTAGCATGTTAGACCAGCTACAACATGAAGGGGCAGCTATAGGACAGCTTGTATGGTTTATTCATAAAGAAATCACGCAATTATCCAGCATGGTAGAGCAGTTGGAACAAGGCGTGCCAATTAACGACATATATAAAAAGTATCGTATCTGGGACAAGAAAAAGCCACTTTACCAGCATGCACTCAAAAACATAAGCCGTAACAACCTTCATCAAGCCCAAGCCCGTTTAGCGCAAACAGATCTCCTGAGTAAAACCAGTAGCGACTTTAACCCGTTTATTTTATTGGCTGATGTTTGTATTAGCCTTTATCACGGACAAACAACCAAAAATTTTAGTTTAGATTATGAGTACGCATAAGAAAAAGTGTAACGATAAAGAAGTTATCGCCATTATGGGAGGCACTTTTGATCCTATTCACCTTGGTCATATAGAAACCGCTAAAGAAACCGCTAAATGGCTCAATGTAGACCAACTAATACTTTTACCTGCGCATATTCCACCTCATAAAGAGTCAACGACAGCGAGCCCGTTGCAACGTGAAGAAATGGTAAAGATCGTTTGTCAGCAGCAAGCATTATTCCATTTTGATAGTCGAGAATTAAAACGCGACACGTCTTCTTATACAGTCAACAGCTTGCAAGAAATCAAACAAGAACAACCCGAGAGTAAAATATTTTTTATTATAGGAATGGACTCTTTACTTAATTTTACTAGTTGGCATCAGTGGCAAACGATCATCTCACTGTGTCACCTTGTTGTGAATATTCGCCCAGGCTATCGTTTAAACCAATTCAATACCACCACTCAAGAATTATTAAATAAGCACCAAATAAACAATCTTCATGACATAATTAAACAAGATGCCGGCGGTATCATTTTCCATAAAAATCAATTGTTTGATATATCATCAAGTGAAATACGCCAACAGTTATATGATGGTAACCTAAAAGAAAATACTATCACTAACGCTGTACACCAATATATTATTCAAGAAAAACTCTATCAAAAAATAACTTCATAGTTACGCGCAGAAAAAATAATGATATTATAGCGCATTACTTTTTATACTAAGAGAAATTCCCTTGCAAGTTGAAGCGTTAACAGCATTTGTTATTGAAAAAATAGAAGAAATTAAAGGTCGTGATATTACGACTTTAGACATCGCTAAAAAATCAGGTTTTGCTGATTACATGGTTGTATGTTCTGGTAATTCAAATCGTCATGTAAAATCTATTGCGCAATCTGTTGCTATCGAATGTCGTGCTCAAGGTATTGAACCATTAGGCATTGAAGGAAATGACATAGGCGAATGGGCATTAGTTGATTTAGGCGATGTGATCGTTCACATAATGACCGATGAAATTCGTGATCGTTACCAATTAGAAGAATTGTGGAACTAACCGAATAGTGAAAACAGATTAAATATTATGCGGCTTACCTTATATGCTGTTGGTAATAAAATGCCAGCATGGGTTACTCAGGGGTTTAACGAATATTGTCGTCGTTTTCCTCGCGACATGTCATTCCATTTAGTCGAAATACCTCCGGGTAAACGTGGTAAAAATGCGGATATAGCTCGTATTCTTGAAAAAGAAGGCGAGTTATTGTTAAACGCAATTCCTAAAGGCAGTCGTATCGTTACCTTAGAAGTTGAAGGCAAACCGTGGACCACACCACAACTTGCCAAGCAACTGGAACGCTGGCAATTAGACAGTCGTGATGTAGCTTTACTTATTGGTGGCCCAGAAGGTTTAGCACCTTCGTGTATCAAAGCCTCTGAACAAAAATGGTCTTTATCGCCACTGACTCTCCCTCACCCTATGGTACGTATTGTTGTTGCTGAAAGCTTATATCGCGCTTGGAGTATCAATAATAATCACCCATATCACCGAGAATAATCATGGCTTCGAATAAACGCGTAGCGATTCGAAATCACTCGGCTGAAGCAAACTTATTTGCCCGTAGAACCTTCATTGCCTTTATTGGTATTATGGCAATGTTATTAATACTGCTGAGTAATATTTACGATTTAGAGATCAACTCTTACGAAAAATACCAAACTCGATCAAATTCAAACCGCATCAAACTATTACCTGTTGCCCCGAATAGAGGGCTTATTTATGATCGTAACGGTGTTTTACTCGCTGAAAATAAACCTATTTATTCGTTAGAAGTGATTGCCGAACAGGCTACGGATCTAAAAAATCATATTATTGAGGTCAGTGAGCTACTCGAGATCAGTGAAGAAAAACAACAAAAGCTCTTTACTGCACTAAAAAGAAATCGTCGCTTTAAGCCAATAGAATTACATTCTCGATTAAGTGCTCAGCAAGTTGCACTATTTTCAGTAAACCAACATCGTTTTCCTGGTTTTTTTATCGATGCCCGTCTAAAGCGTTATTACCCATTTGGCGATTTAACTACACATTCATTAGGTTATGTTGCACGCATCAATCAAGAAGACTCTATTAGATTAGCTGAGAAAAACTTAGCAGAAGATTATGCAGCTACCCGTAACATTGGCAAGCTTGGTATCGAAAAGTATTATGAAGCATTATTACATGGCACCATTGGCCATCAAGAAGTAGAAATAAATAATCAAGGCCGAGTGATCCGAACACTTGATTACACTCCGCCAATTTCAGGCCAAGACTTAACTCTCAGTATTGATATTGAATTACAAATGATCGCAAAACGTGCTTTAGCAGGTAAGCGTGGCGCAGTAGTAGCAATAGACCCGCGCAGTGGTGAGATATTAGCTATGTATTCAAATCCTAGTTTCGACGGTAACTTATTCGTTCATGGTATCAGTTCAAAAAACTATAAAAAATTACTCGATCCAAAGAATAATCGCCCCTTACTTAACCGCAGTGTACAAGGTTACCCACCTGCTTCAACCGTAAAACCTTTACTCGGGTTAACAGGATTAGAAGCCGGAGTAATCAATCAATCTTCACGTTACTATGATCCTGGCTGGTTTCAACTACAAGGCCGTGAACATAAATATCGAGATTGGTACCCGCAAGGCCACGGATGGGTTGACTTAAACGAAGCAATAGAGCATTCATGTAACGTATTTTTCTATAACTTAGCTGTTAGGTTGGATATCGATAACATCACCAATATGATGGAACAATTTGGTTTTGGTGACCTTACTGGTGTCGATATTTGGGAAGACAAACGTGCTATTTTGCCGGGTAAAGAAACCAAGCGTAGTCGATACAATCAAGCTTGGTACACAGGGGATACAATTAACGTTGGTATCGGGCAAGGACTGTGGACAGTAACACCTTTACAATTAGCACAGGCCATTTCCATTTTAGCCAATAAAGGTCAGAAAAAAATACCACACTTTTTACGCTCTACTACAAGGCCTGTTGATAAAAGCACTTTAGATGAAGAAAATTTAGCTCAGAGCAACGACACTGTAGTAAATAATAATGCCAATATTGTCACAGAAATGGTCACTGAAGCTGTCAAATTTGAAGACAAGCCCCCCATTGTTTTAAAAGATAATAACAATTGGGATTTAGTGCTAGATGCTATGCATAATACTGCACAAAAGAAATACCCGGCTTTTGAAGGCGCTCGTTATGATGCGGCAGGAAAATCGGGAACAGCCCAGCTGATATCAAAAAAACAAGATGAAGAATATGATGCAACAGCAATTAAAGAGAAACAAAGGAACAATGCAATGTTCGTTGCTTTTGCTCCGTATGAAAAGCCGGAAATTGTCGTTGCGGTTGTAGTAGAAAATGTTTTAAATTTTGGTGGCGGCTTCAACGCAGGACCTGTTGCACGCCAAGTAATGGATCAATACTTTGGTGACCGAGAAATAATCAGTACAGACAAAAACAAGCACCCACAACATACTAACGTTTACGGTATTGGCAGAAAAACTAAAAAAGTAGGATCTAACTAGTGCGCAACATCGGGCATGATCAACAAAAACAACGTAGTTTTTGGCAGAGAATTCATATTGACTTACCGCTATTGTTGAGCATTTTAACCCTAATGATTTTAGGTTTATTTGTTGTTTATAGTGCAGGTGGACAAGAAATGGCAATTGTCTATCGACAAATCACCCGTCTGGGCATTGCCTTATTAGTAATGTTTGCCGTTGCCCAAATACCTCCTCTTGTTTATCAAAAACTGGCCGTGCCTGTTTTTATTTTTGGTTTGTTACTGTTAGTTGCTGTTTTGTTGTTTGGCCACGTAGGTAAAGGCGCACAGCGCTGGTTAGATTTAGGAGTAGTCAAATTCCAACCCTCTGAAATTATGAAGCTTATTGTGCCGATTATGATTGCTGGATATATTAGCCAACAGAATTTACCGGCAAAATTAAGCACAATTGTCATTGCTTTTATTTTATTATTTATACCAACGATTCTCATATTCAAACAGCCCGATTTCGGTACATCAATATTAATAGCAAGTTCAGGAATTTTCGTTATTTTCCTTGCAGGGCTTAGTTGGAAGTTAATTTGGGTTTGCATAGGTTTAGGTTTAGGTTTTGCTCCAATACTATGGTTTTATTTGCTAGGTGCTTATCAAAAACAAAGGGTCACCACTTTTCTCTACCCTGAACAAGACCCTTTAGGCGCAGGGTATCAAATAATCCAATCAAAAATAGCTATAGGCTCTGGAGGTTTTAACGGTAAAGGTTGGTTGCAAGGAACCCAATCCCAGTTAGAGTTTTTACCTGAACGCCATACCGACTTTATTTTTGCTGTATTTAGTGAAGAATTTGGTTTTATCGGGGTTGTCGCTTTATTAAGTGTTTATTTACTAATAGTTATGCGCGGGTTGTGGATTGCAGTGCAAGCAGAGCACGCTTTCACCAAACTTTTAGCTGGAAGTATCACGCTTACCTTTTTTGTCTATGTTTTTGTGAATATAGGTATGGTTTCAGGTTTATTACCAGTTGTAGGGGTTCCACTTCCTTTAGTGAGTTATGGTGGCACATCTATGGTGACATTACTGGCAGGTTTTGGCATGCTAATGGCTATTAGTACACATAAACGCTTTATTGCTTAAATTCACCAATAAAATAATAAGAACTCTAAAGTGCAAAAAACAATATTACTTACCTTAAAATTTGTTTTACTTTTATTTTTTGTAACTGCTTGCAGTAATAGCTCTGGACGCTATCAACAAAAAAATGACAGTAAACCAACACGCATCCCGACAAAAAGCGAGCTCGTTGATATTACTCCGCGAGCAGAACCTCATAGCAGGGGTGGAAATAAAAGTCAGTATCAAGTGCTAGGTAAAACTTATTCTGTATTAAAAAGTGCTAAAAACTTTAGTCAAACCGGTACCGCTTCTTGGTATGGGGAAAAATTTCATGGCCATTTAACTTCAAATGGTGAGATTTACAATATGTACGCCATGAGCGCAGCGCATAAAAACCTACCTCTGCCTACATATTTAAAAGTAACAAATAACGCAAATAATAAATCGGTTATTGTTAGAGTGAATGACCGTGGCCCTTTTCACCAAGATCGAATTATCGACTTGTCCTATAGTGCCGCCTATAAGCTTGGAATGATGAAAACTGGCGTTGCTAATGTAACAATTACCGCTATTACAGACTTCTCAGTACCTAAGCAAGTCATAGCGCCCAAACCAAAATCATCATCGATTGTTAAGACGAGTCAACGCAAATACATTCAGGTTTTTGCAACTAAAAATGAAACACTCGCAAATAAAACAGCGCAAGCTTTACAAAGCCTCTATCAAATAAACACAATTATCCCTAAAAACAATGATATTTACCGCATTCAAATGGGCCCAATCAGCGATACAAAACAATTAAATACTATCTTAGCTAACTTAAAAAAATCAGGTTACCCGAAAGCATTCAGTCGTAAATAATTTCTCGTAACAAATTGCCGAAAAAGCACGATAGTAATCATCAATAAAAATGGTATACTTCTGAAAATATCTCCCTTTATTTTCATTCTCATAGGAACATTATGACTTACCGATTAGCTGTAAAAATGGCTAAAACTTCAAAAAAACTTCTTTGCTTTATTGGCGCTGTTGCATTAAGCGTTTCATCTTTTACCCAAGCAGCAACTATTATTCCCTCTCCGCCAGAAGTGAAAGCAAAAGGTCATATTCTTATTGATTTCACTACCGGAAAAGTTCTTTCTGAGAGTAATGCTGATACTTTATTAGCACCGGCAAGCTTAACCAAAATGATGACCAGTTACATTATTGGTAAAGAACTAGAAAGCGGCAATATTAAAAATGAAGATTTAGTTACGGTCAGTGAAGAAGCTTGGGCTAAGAACTTTCCGGGTTCATCATTAATGTTTATTGAAGCCGGTACAGAAGTTTCGGTAAAACTATTGAACCAAGGTATTATTGTTGCTTCAGGAAACGATGCCTGTGTTGCTATGGCAGAACATATTGCTGGTAGCGAAGATGCATTTGCACAATTAATGAATGGTCATGCTGAACAACTGGGCATGAGTAGTAGTTACTTTGAAAACAGTCATGGACTAGACAGTCAAGAGCATAAAACCACCCCTCGTGACATGGCAACACTAGCGATTGCACTTATTCGAGATGTGCCTGAAGAATATAAAATTTATAGTCAGAAGTCTTTTTCTTACAATAATATCAAACAATATAACCGCAATAATTTATTGTGGGACAAAAGCATGAACGTTGATGGACTTAAGACAGGCCATACTTCTCAAGCAGGTTATAGTTTAGTGTCTTCAGCAACTAAAGGTGGCATGCGTTTAGTTAGTGTTGTTATGGGCACTGATAGTGAGCGAGCAAGAAAAGTAGAGAGTAAAAAACTACTGAACTACGGTTTCCGATTTTTTGAAACATATACTCCTTATAAAGCTGGCGAGAAATTTGTTGCTAACCGTGTATGGATGGGTGATGTAAAAGAAGTCGATTTAGGTATATTACTCGATACCCCGATTACTATTCCTCGCGGGCAACGTAAAAATTTAGCGGCTAGCTTTGAACTTGATCAACAACTTGAAGCTCCTTTGGCTAAAGGAACAGTCGTTGGTAAATTATTTTTACGATTAGACGGTGAAGATATTGCTCAATACCCATTAGTAACTTTACAAGAAGTAAATGAAGGCGGTATGTTTAGCCGTTTAGTTGATTATATAAAATTACAATTTGCTAATTAATTAAGATTTGCAAATTCTCATTAAAAAACTCGGCTTCAGCCGAGGTTTTTCTTTTCAAGATCATAACTTTAATAAAAGCACTAAATACAATGATCACATTTTATTTGATTAATGATAAAATGCCTCAATATTGACTATTTACCTAGCCCGCTTACTTTAGAGATACAAGATGAATACCAAGTTTGATGAATTATTAGAATTTCCTACCGTACTTAATTTTAAAGTCATGGGGGTTGCTTGTGATGAATTACCTGATTTAGTCATCAATGAGTTACAAAAACACGCACCCGGTGATTACTCTCCTAAAGTTAAAGCAAGCTCCAAAGGAACTTATCATTCTCTTTCTATTGCCGTGACAGTAACCAGTAAAGAGCATATTGAAACGATTTATAAAAAATTGACCGCCATCGATGTGGTACGTTACGTTTTATAATGAATTTATAGAATACCCTTAATTTTTATCCGGTGTATTCCTACTATTATTTGGATATAATCTCTTTAATCAAATTAAGCGAAGAAAAAACTTGAAAAACTCGTTAATCATTCGACAACTTGCCACAATGAATTACATCAATGTATGGCAAGCAATGCAGAACTTTACAGATGATCGCAACGAAGAAACTCAAGATGAACTTTGGTTAGTAGAACACCCTGCTGTATTTACTCAGGGTCAAGCGGGTAAAGAAGAGCACTTGCTCATGCCGGGCGATATTGAAGTAGTAAAGGTTGATCGTGGCGGTCAAGTTACTTATCACGGCCCCGGCCAGCAAGTAATCTATTTTATGATCAACCTTCGCCGCAGAAAAATTGGTGTTCGAGATCTTGTAACCCTGATTGAAAATGGCTTAATTGCCGCATTAGCAGATTTTAATATTACCGCCAATGCAAAACCTGATGCTCCTGGTGTTTATGTAGATGGGAAAAAAATCGCATCACTTGGTTTGCGCATACGAAAAGGTTGCTCGTTTCACGGCTTAGCACTTAATGTAAATATGGACCTATCGCCATTTCTACGTATTAACCCTTGTGGTTATCAAGGTCTAGAAATGGTGCAGACAGCAGATATAAGCGAATTAACAAATACAGCTCTAGCAGGTGAAACTTTGGTTAAACACCTGGCTCAATTATTAAATACCAATAACATCAGTTATAAAACTGGTTGGGACGAAACGAATGACGACTAAAACAACCCGAGTTGCCCCTGGCACAAAATTGCGTGACGCCGATAAACTAGCCCATATCCCAATTCAAATTGTGCCATCAGAGCGCGAAACCATGTTAAGAAAACCTAAGTGGTTGCGTATTAAACTTCCACGTAGTTCTGAGCGTATTGACAACATAAAATCGGCATTACGTAAACATGATCTACATTCGGTGTGTGAAGAAGCTTCTTGCCCTAATTTATCCGAGTGTTTTAATCACGGCACGGCTACCTTTATGATATTAGGTGATATTTGTACTCGACGTTGCCCTTTCTGTGATGTTGGTCATGGTCGTCCATTAGCACCAAAATTAGATGAAGCAAAAAAATTAGCACTAACCTTAAAAGACATGAAATTAAAATATGTCGTTATCACTTCTGTTGACCGTGATGATTTACGTGATGGCGGCGCACAGCAGTTCGCTGACTGTATTAGTGAAATAGCAACACATGCTCCACATACTAAAGTAGAGATTTTAGTTCCAGATTTCCGTGGTCGTATGGATCGCGCATTAGAAATTTTGAATGCAAGCCCTCCGCATGTATTTAACCACAATTTAGAAACAGCACCGCGCTTGTACACAAAAGCACGCCCAGGTGCTAACTATCAATGGTCATTAGACTTATTGAAAAAGTTTGGTGAAGCAAATCCAAACGTACCAACAAAGTCAGGCTTAATGGTAGGTCTAGGTGAAACCGATGAAGAGATTTTGCAAGTGATGCGTGACTTGCGTAGCCATGGCGTTACTATGTTAACTATTGGCCAATACTTACAACCGAGTAAGCACCATTTACCGGTTGAACGATACGTACACCCTGATGTATTCGACATGTACCAAGCTGAAGCGGTTAAAATGGGCTTTGCCCACGCAGCTTGCGGACCATTAGTTCGTTCTAGTTATCATGCCGATAAACAAGCAGCTGGTGAAGAAGTGATGAGTTTCAACCCAGCTAGCGATTAAATAGCAATAACAGCAGCTACATTTGATAACCTACGATCATCTATCAAATGTAGCGGTTGCGCAAAAGCAAAATGAGTTATCTAGAAATATAGTAAGACCACATTAATTTAGTATTTTTGTTAAAGATATATAATAAGAAAATACAGCAAGATTAGTAAGAATCCCCAGCCATAACATCACAATAAACGATCGTTTTTTCGTTTTATGACGAAACATTCTTTGAGCAAGCAATGCTCCGGGCCATCCACCAATGACAGACCATAAGTGCAATGTTTTTTCTGAAACTCTCCACTGCCCTCGTATCGCATTGCGTTTATCAATACCAAAACAAATAAAAGTGGTTAAACTTAGCAGTAAGTAACTGGCTATAAACCACATATTCACCACTAACTCTAAACATAGAAAAATTAAACTGGTAAAGAATAAAAGTACAACAATTATTGAAAACATATAAATTTACTTTGTAAGCGATACTGCACTTGATATATTACCCCTGCTTTCCATATCAAACAAAAGATAATAAAACATGAAAAGAAATAAAATTAAAAGTGCTCTGCTACTAATTGCTTCTATAACGGCAACAACAGGCTTCTTTGCCATTGCCGATGAAGGAAGAACATCATCTAAGCAATTTCAGCAGCTCTTGAATGAACATTGGCAAATGGCCAATAAAGAGCAAATATTTTTCCGCAAAGATCCCGATGCATTTAGAATGAACGGTAAGCTTCCTTCATTCTCAAAATCAGCAGAAAAAAGACGAGAAACTTACAACCAAGCTTTGCTTAATAAATTAGATGAAATAGAGCTATCGACGCTTAGCGCTAAAGAACAAGTTTCTTATCGATTATTTAAGTACGAGCGTCAAACAGAAGCAAAAAGTTACCAACAGTTAGACCGATTCTATCCGATGAATATCTACGCAGGATTTCATAGTTATTTTGCTGGTGCTCCGGCCAATATGTCTTTTTTAACAGCTAAAGATTACGATAACTATTTAATCAGTCTTGCTGACTTCCCTCGATATAACAAAGAGCATATTGATAACTTAACTGAAGCGATTGCACAGGGGCATACCCACTATTGTGAAAGCTTTAAAAATTACGACAAAAGTATCAGCAAACATATCGTAAAAAATGTTAATGATAGTAATTTTTACCAACCTTTATTATCTATGCCTAGCAGAATGTCGGCAACGGACAAAACTAATTATCAAACAAAAGCAGCACAATTAATTACTAAAACTGTAATTCCTGAGTATCAAAAGTTTTATGACTTTTTTACTCAAAAATATATGACTAATTGCCGTCAAGACGTTGGTATTAGTCCATTGAAAAATGGTAGTGATTATTACCAATACCTTATTGAGTTTTATACCACTACGTCAATGTCAGCTGATGAAATTCATACCTTAGGTTTGAATGAAGTTGCCAGAATTCGTAAAGAAATGAACGTCATTATTAAAGAGCTTAACTTTAAAGGAGACTTTAAAGACTTCATTAGGTTTTTACGAACAGATCCGCAGTTTTATACTAATGAACCGCGAGACTTAATTGAAAAAGCCAGCTACATTGCTCGTAAAATGGCAGCTCAATTACCTAAGTGGTTTACTGTTTTACCACGCTCAACGTTTGATATAAAGTCAGCGCCTAATGGCGGTGCTTATTACGTAGCTTCAGACGGTAGTGGTACAACATCTGGTACTTACTTTTTAGACACCCAAGATTTAAAAAGTCAGCCTTTATATACATTAGAAGCCTTAACCTTTCACGAAGCAGAGCCTGGGCATCATATGCAAAGTGCTATTGCTCAAGAAGTTGATATGCCAGAGTTTCGTAAAACACTTTATCATGCAGCATTTGGCGAGGGCTGGGGCTTATACTCTGAACGATTAGGGAAAGAAATTGGCTTCTATCAAGACCCTTATAGCGACTTTGGACGACTAACCTATGAAGCATGGCGTGCATGTCGTTTAGTCGTTGATACAGGCATGCATGCTAAAGGTTGGTCACGACAGCAAGCGATAGATTATTTGGCCGAAAATACAGCATTAAGTATGGCTGATGTTACCATGCAAATTGACCGATACATTAGCTGGCCAGCTCAAGCATTATCTTACAAAATAGGTGAAATAAAAATACGTCAATTACGCGCGATGGCAGAAGAAAAGCTTGGTGATAAGTTCAACATTCGCACTTTTCACGATCAAATGTTAAAGAATGGCAGCTTGCCAATGGCCTTATTAGAAGAATTAACAATTGATTGGGTTAACCAACAGCTTAATTAAATATCCGTTAATGCCCAGTCCCGAGTAATGGATATTAACTAAACTACAATTTATCTATTTCATTAAATTAGCCCATAACAACATTAATTAGTTATGGGCTTTTGTTAACTCTTCTTAGACTCCTTTTTCAATTTAATAATCAAATCTATATGAGGAATAAGTTCTTCTATTTCACGAATATGGTCTCGTAAAGCTTCCCATTGAGTTGTCTCTAATTTACCTGAGTCTAGTATCGCTCGCTTTAATTCACTGACTAAAGAATTTTCATCATGTTGCTCAATAAACTCATTAATTCGTAATAAATTATCTAAATCTTCCTGAGATATTATCTCTGTTTCACTATTTTTTGTCATAGCTAACTCTATAAAAAAACAATATAAAATAAGTATAGTGAAGCTTTAATTTTTTGCTTAATAAGGGTGACAGCAAAAGTAATTCAATCGTCATTTAACTGTAAGAAAAAAGTCATAATCAGCTTGTAAAGTGCACAACGTCAACTTAATAAAGCTTACTAAGGGATCCACATGGAACATACTAGCTTTGATGAATATGATAATATTTTTAATAACTCGTTTGAGTTAATTAATGGCTCGAAAGAAAAGCGTTCACAAAAAAGGAAGTGGCGTGAAATAGAAACCTATAAAGACCGAAAGCGGTTACGACAGGAACTTACCGAGTTAAGTGATTATTGTTGTTAGTTAGCATTAAATATTAACCGGGTAAACTTACTCGGTTAATCATTCTTACTGTTTAAATCACTCAGAAATTTAGATTATTGATTATCCGATGTTTAGGTTTTTAACACGCCATTCCAATCAATAAGCTATTGCGAGTAGTTTATTATTTTAGGCCCCGTAATTTCCATTTTGCTTTCTTAATTCATTTTTACCGATAAACTTCCTAATAAAAAATAAATATGGAACCAATTGATAATCTAGCCTCTAACAAAGTTAATAAATAATATTTTACCGTTACGTAACTGTATAGGTACTATTTCTGAAATTTTGTAGCTGTCTCCACTGAGATTTAATCGTTATAGTAGAGATAATTAATTGTCTAAAGAAATAAAAGGAAAGACCGTGTTTAAAAAACTAGCTTCACTCGCCCTATTCGGTTTCATCACTCTTCCAGCATCTTCAACAGAAAACCCTGTCAGTACCATTGCAGAGCAAACAGCTCAGTATGCGGTCAGTACATATCAGCAAGCTATGGTGGCTAGTTTAGCCGAATTAGTAAAATACAATACAGTGGCTGTTGATGGTGTATCAGCTAACGACAACCCTGAACACATTGCTTTTAAAGCTGAACTAAAAAAACAAGCACAAGCGTTAGGACTTGATTTTAAAGATGATGGTTACGTTGTTATTATCGGTTTAGGTGAAGGTGAGGAACGATTTGGTGTCATTACTCATGGGGATATACAGCCGGTAAACCCAAAAAAATGGCAAAAGTCACCTTTTGAGCTTGATACAACTTCAGAGCCTGGCAAACTTATTGGTCGTGGCACTGAAGACGATAAAGGGCCTATATCTACGGCTTTATACGCCATGAAAGCAATTAAAGATAAGAATATCAAGTTAAATAAACGTATAGAATTATATGTATACATGGCCGAAGAGTCTGACTGGGCACCACTGCAAGCCTATATAAAAACTCATTCATTACCGCAAACAAACATCACTATTGATGCAGAATACCCTGTTGTAACTGCAGAAAAAGGCTATGGCACAATAAAAGTTGCCTTTAACAAAGAGAAATACAGCGGTTTCGATGCTTATGTTAGTGAATTCACAGGTGGATTTTTTGGTAGTCAAATACCTGAAGATGCAAAGGCGGTTATTGAAAATGCAGACATTAGATTACTGCAGCAACTGATGAATAAAGCAAAGCACTACCAAGGTATTAGTTTTGATCTTACATTAAAAGATCAGCAGTTAACAATTACCGCATTAGGCAAGTCAGCACATTCTTCAAAACCAGAGGAAGGCGTCAATGCAATACCTTATTTAGCTGACTTATTATCACAGAATCGCTGGCCATCTAATGGTGCGGGTACATTGGTTAATTTTCTTAATGACAACATTGGTCTAGGTCTGGAAGGGAAAAAATTTGGTGAAATTGCTTATCGTGATGATTTTATGGGGCCGATGACCGTTTCACCAACAGTTATCAAGCAACTAAAACATAATATTGAATTAAACATCAATATTCGTCGTCCGCGTGGTAAATCAGCTTTGCAATTAACGCAAGAAATTAACCACGCACTTGCGACATGGAAACTAACCAATATGGCTAATATTACTGAATTAGAACATTATATTGGCGAACCATTCATACAAAAAAATGCGCCACATATTGATACTTTACTGTCTGTATTTTCACACTTTACTAATATTAAAGACGCTAAGCCAATTTCTATTGGCGGTGGCACTAATTCTCGCCTTTTCCCTAATGCAGTTAGCTTTGGGCCATCCATGCCTGGTGCCGAGTATACAGGGCATTCCGAGCATGAATTTATTACCATGAAACAATTCGTTTTAAATCTAAAAATGTATACCGCTGTAATGGTTGAGTTAACAAAATAACGTTCAGTTTTCTAACGAAAAAGAGGGATCAAAAATATCTGGTCCCTTTTTAATAGAATCATCATAACGTTAAGCCTTGATACCTATTTATTAAGGCTTTAATTAAGATTAGCTAAGAAGAGTTGAGTAGCTTTTATAAAACCTTTAACAGCACCGACTAGCTTTATTATAAAGGTTCACCACAAACAGCAAAGCCTGTTATCATTTATTAACAATTACAATATACCTAAAATCTACGAGTAAATAATAACAATGAAAAAAACATGCATAGTAACGGGCGGCAGTTCCGGTATTGGATTAAGTATCGTTGAGTTATTTATCCGTAAAAATTATCAAGTATTCAATTTAGATCTACAACCTAGTTCAACCGGAACATTTAAAAAGTGTGACATTACCGACGCGATGCAAGTAAAAAATACTATTGATAATATCGCAAAAGAAAGCACTATTGATGTCTTAGTCTCTAATGCTGGCATACACTTTTCAGGTAATATCGAAAATACTTCAGAAAGCGATTTTGATAAAGTACTTAGCATTAATGTGAAAGGTGCTTATTCAGCAATAAAAGCGGTATTACCTAATATGAAAGCTAATAATAATGGCGCAATTATATTAATGGCTTCTGACCAAGCATTAATAGCTAAGCAAAACTCTTTTGCTTATAACATGAGTAAAGCAGCACTGGCTTCAATGGCAAAAACTACTGCGCTTGATTACGCTGGCTTCAATATTCGAGCTAATGCAGTTTGTCCAGGTACTATCGAAACGCCTTTATACCATCAAGCTATTAATAATTATTGTCAACGCTCCGGTGCTGATAAAGCGCAAGTACATGCAGAAGAAGCTGCATTGCAACCTTTAGGTCGCTTAGGCCAGCCAGAAGAAGTTGCAGAATTAGTCTACTTTTTAGCTTCAGACAAAGCGAAGTTTATTACCGGTAGTTTGCAAGTCATTGATGGTGGTTATACCGCACAATAAAGGACTGATTAAGGCTGACTTTTTGGCGTAAGTCTAACTTTCCTTTTCAATGTAACTCGCTGTTTGATTATAGAAAAACAAGTGCACAAACATATGAAAATAATAGATCCTCATCTACATTTATTTAACCTTGAGCAAGGCGATTATCAGTGGCTGAAAGCTGAAAATCCGCCTCATTGGTCAGATAAAAAAAAGATCGCTAAAAGTTTCACTGAAGAAGATTTAAATTTGTCTTCTCCAATAGATCTAGCAGGGTTTGTTCATATTGAAGCAGGTTTTAATAATCAAGAGCCTTGGCGTGAAATTCACTGGTTAGAGTCTCATTGTACTGTGCCCTTCAAATCAATTGCAGGCATTAATCTTCAACTTGAACCATCTGCATTTGCACAAACGCTAATGCAACTCAAACAATTTAAATCAGTCGTCGGTGTTCGTGACATTCTTGATGATAATGCTACGCGTTATTTGTCGAATCGAATAGTACAAAACAATTTAGCTCTATTGGCGAAAGAACAGCTTATTTTTGAGTTGCAAATGCCCGTTAATAATTTAGACAGTGTATATCTACTTGCTGATATTTTAACAAATACACCACAATTATCAGTGGTAATTAACCATGCAGGCTGGCCACCATCACTCGAAAGTAACGAGAATTTTCATCAACGCTGGTTAAAAGGAATTAAAATATTAAGTGCGTTTGAGCACTGCGCTATAAAATGCTCTGGTTATGAAATGGCAAATAGGCATTACACAGTCCATTGGCTGCAAAGCATAATTGAGCAATGTATTAGCTGTTTTGGTATTGAACGTGTCATGCTCGCGAGTAATTTCCCTTTGTGTACCTTTCATAGTTCCTATCAAGATTATTGGCATCAACAAACCTCGATAAGTAACTTTTCATGCGATGCACTAGCCAAACTATGTAATCACAATGCAAAGCGCATTTATTGTTTTTAGTTTGAAATACACTTATTAATCAAATATCTTATTTTATAGGTAGCTCAACGGTAAAGGTCATTCCTTCTCCTGCATCACTACGACATTCAATGTTTCCCTTTAAATTGCTAATTGTATTATAAACTATGGTCATCCCTAAACCAGGTCCCCCAGCACCTCGGTTAGTCGTAAAAAAAGGCTCAAATATTCTTTTCAGCTGAATAGCATCCATGCCATTACCATTATCAGAATATGTAAATGTTAAGAGGTTTTCTGATTTTTTTTCAAAGCTCAGTGCAATTCGTCCTTCAAGCAAAGAGTCAAAACCATGGATAACAGAATTAGTAAAAAAATTGGTGATGATATCGATAAAAGCACTTGGGTTACTATGAATATTTAAGGATTTCGGGCAATCCATTTTTATTTGTTCTGGGGATAAATTAAACTTTAAACTAAGGGCAGCCGTCAAGTCTGAGATGAATTCATGCAAATTAAAGTTTTTTTCCACTGAGCTTTGTTCAATTACTGCAACATCTTTAAATAGGCTAACTAAATCTGCACTTCTCTTCAAATTACTTTGTACTAATTGGAAACCTTGATCAATGTTTGTAATGATCCGCTGAAATTCACTTTTAGTCAGCTTTTCTTTCTTAAGCTTTTCTAACTCATCTTCAATGCATGAAGCAGCTGTAATACTTGTTCCCATTGGCGTGTTGAGCTCATGAGCCATTCCTGACATTAAATTGGTGAGCGATGCTAATTTTTGCGATTCTAAAATGCTAACATGAGCAAGCTGCAGTTTATTTAATGAAACTTCCAACGCTGTATTTTTCTCTGCTAGCATAGTCGGGCTTGGAAACTTAAGGAAAAAGGGCAAGATAAACCAAATAACAATACCTGTAGCCAGTGAAGCAACGGCTGTAACAGCCTTAACAATAGATGAAATACCATAAATGGGTTTCCAGATCACAATCGCACTAATCAAGTGAGAAGTACCACAAGCAACAAATATTACCGAACCTGCCAATATGAAAAACCAGGGGTATGGTAAATCATGACGTTTTTTCACAAACATTATCACTGCTGCTGTAATAGAGAAATACGCTAAAGCAGTCGTCACATCTGATATTACTGAAGTCCATAATATGTCTGGCTGCCATAAATAACACATACCATGAGGCATGAAGTTTTCTTGACTAAAAAATGAATCACTAACCATGATTTCTCCTTAGCATCATGTCGTTAAAATATATGAATGACAAAAATTGTTTTTAGTCAAAAGCAAATACCTACTTAGCAGTATAGTCTTTTATTTTATGGTGAAAGCAACCTTATAAAATAAGTCTTGAGCGCATATTTAAATACTTATATTGATAATAGCTAAAGTAAATTATTCATCAACAACCTCAAAAAACAAAAAATATACCTATAAAGTAACGAAAAGTTGGATTACCATTGCTAACAATTAGAAAGGTGAGAAAAATAATGGATAACTTTGACAGGAATATTCTTAGAATATTACAAAATGACTGTACACAACCGGTAAGCGAAGTTGCTGCTCAAGTAGGGCTTTCGACAACGCCATGTTGGCGTCGTATTCAATCCATGGAAAAAAACGGTATTATTAAAGGCCGTGTAGCTTTAGCAGATCCTGAGAAGCTGAATGTTGGTTTAACTGTTTTCGTGATGATAAAAACTAATCAGCACAATCCTGATTGGCTCGATGACTTTAGTATTAACTCTAAAGAATTTCCTGAAATTATTGAATTTTATCGAATGAGTGGCGAAGTCGATTATTTACTGCGCGTAGTCGTTTCAGACATGAAAGCTTATGACGCTTTTTACAAAAAGCTGATAACACAAGCAAGCTTTGCTGATATTAGCTCAAGCTTTGCCATGGAAGAAATTAAATATACAACAGCTTTACCTGTCGATTATATTTAACAGCTAATAAAAAAGGATAGCAAATCGCTATCCTTTTTTAGAAAATATTTTCTATTAAACGCTATTTCAAAGAGTTAACAGTAACATTAGGTGAACGTTTAACCACTTCATCATTCAATTCAATACCAATTCCGGGCACTTCAGTTACTTGAAAAATACCATTTTTAGGCTGTGGATCTTGTATACATAATTCTCTGTTCCACTGTTTCGTAGCATAAGTATGATGCTCATGAATGAGGAAATTTGGAATTGCCGTTTCTAAATGAAGTGATGCAGCTGTTGCTACCGGACCACCACAAACATGGGCTTGAATACGAATGTCGTAAACGTCAGCATAATCACAAACTTTTTTAGCTTCAGTAAAGCCGCCACATAAGCCAACATCTGGCTGTAAAACGTCAATACTTTGATCTTCAAAGTATTGACGTACATCCCAACGGTGATACAAACGTTCTCCGCCCGCAATCGGTACATTAACCCGTTCTGCTACTTTTTTGTGTACTTTAGCATTTAAGTAATTAACTGGCTCTTCATACATCATGCAGCCTACTTCTTCGATAACTTCGCCCATTTGAATCGCGGACGCCGCCCCCATTAATGAATGAGATTCAAAAATAATGTCGACATCTTCACCAACAGCATCACGAATTGCACGTAACCTGTCGCCGAATAAACGCATTTGTGGTTTAGTAAATAACTTAGTGCGATCAAACGACGAAGTACCATCAGCGTTATAAACGATAGGATCAACTTTCACAGCATCATACCCCTCGCTAACGGCCTTTAAAGCTGCTTCAGCGTATTCTTCAGGTAAAAATAACTTTTTAACTTCAACATCCCAATCAAACTGTAATTGGCTTGCATAAGTGCGTAATTTGTCATTCACTTTACCGCCTAATAATTGATAAACCGGTACACCTAATGCTTTACCCTTTATATCCCAAAGAGCTGTATCAATAGCACTCATAGCAGAATATAAAACAGGCCCGCCGCCTAAACCCCAAAAGCTTTCCCGCAACATTTTTGACCATAATAATTCTGTTCTAAAAGGGTCAAAGCCAATCAATACAGCTTCTGTGATTTCTTTTATCATCGCTGCAGCGGCGCTGTGGCCCCAGTCGTAAGCAAGACCTGCTTCGCCAACGCCCGAAATACCTTCATCGGTATGAACGCGAATAAATACTGGGTTCCATCCTGCTCGGTTTGGACATTCAATATCAAAAATTTCTACGTGTGTTACTTTCATTTTATTCTCAAAATATTGTAGGTTTTATCGTAATGAACAATTTTCATTGCGACCATATCGACATCCTGAACTACAGGTGTGTTGTTACTAACTAAACTGGAATACTACAACTTGGTAAGCCAGCTCAGGTTAACGGCGTTTTTCTATAGTTTAGGATAAGTGTTTTATCTGTCGCTTAAGTAACGACGTTAAAATGTTAAGTTGCGAAGCTTGGGTCTGCTCTATAAGCTTTTCTCACCATGGCAGGCCAAGACTTTTGTCCGCCCGTTATTCCTGTATGGACCACACTAGCTTGAGCTTTAATTCCATCAACAATGCTTTGTTCAACTAAAATAGGCTCCATTCCTGTGGCCATTACCTGTAATTGCACTTGGCAAGCACGTGTTAAGTCATACATATGCATAAATGCATCACCAATGGTTTCACCAAGGGTTAAGCCTCCGTGATTTCTTAATAGCATAAAATTGGCGTTACCTAGGTTAGTCTGTAGTCGTAACTTCTCATCAGCATTAACCGCTAAGCCTTCATAGTCATGATAGCTCATGGATGCCAGAGCAAACATCGCATATTGACTTAGTGGTAATAATCCTTCGGTTAAACTCGCTACGGCAATAGTTTCATTGGTGTGTAAATGTAAAACACATTGCGCTTCATGACGAGCTTCGTGCACAGCGCTATGAATAGTAAAACCGGCAGGGTTAATTTCAAAAGGACATTCAGGATCAATAATATTGCCAGCTAAATCTATTTTCACTAGATTTGATGCCGTAATTTCTTCAAAAGCTAAACCAAAGGCATTAATCAATAAGTGCTCAGAGTCAGGTATACGAGCAGAAATATGAGTATAAATTAGATCATCCCAACCGTGTAATGCAATAAGACGATAACAAGCAGCTAAATCTACACGAGTTTGCCACTCTTGCTCAGACACTTTATTTTTAAGATTGAGTTGTGGAATGCTTAACATCAAAAAATCCTTATTAAATTAGAATATCACCATCACACTTCTATATGCAGGTTCAACAAGCTGCAAAGAAGTAAAAGAGAAAATCAGTTCTGTATTGCGATACTTGAGATAAAAATAATCATTATCTGTGTAATGCATATTGAACTATGATGAATCAAGCAATATTAAATCATCCATACCATCAAGCAAACCTTTAGAATAAAGATTCGCATCAAATAGGTAGATAAAAATCTACTAAGTTAAGCAGAATCAAATATAGGCCCAGCGACTAAACCAGCATTTTAATCAAACTGCCCATCAACAAAATAAAAACAAGAATAGGAATTATTTTAGAATACTTAGCTTGTTCTTCATCACCCATAGGTTTCCCAAAACGTTCGCCTAAAATAACCATTAAAGCGATGCCTGCAAAAACGGCTAACAGTATAATCAGTAATGTCATAATATTCCTTTCATCATAAGAGTAATCTAGCAAGTGTAACAAAATTATTATTGAAATAGCGATCATCAATCGTCTACTCAACCAGAGCTATAAACATCTATTTAATACGTTTTACTTACATTCAGCATTTGAATAATTTACACCAATAAACAACCTGCTTTTAAAGAAATAAAAATAAGCATTACATTAGTGAGTTATTCAATTACCATAGCAAAATAACCAGAGAAAATACGTAAACAATTATATGAATTCACCTGATAATTTCGCTGAGAAACGTAGATTTATTATAAGACTAGGCAAAGCTTTACATAAGTTTGGAACTCCTGCTTATCGACTTGAAGCTCATTTACAAAATGTAGCAACATTTCTTGATTTAAAAGCGTGTTTTATTATCACTCCTACAGCATTAACCTTTGTACTTTCAGAAGATGAAGAGAACCAGCAATATAACCATGTTATGCGTGTAAAACCCGGTGAGCTTGATTTAGGTTCGCTAGCCCGTACCGATGAACTAGTTGATGAATTGAGTTCCGGACAACGTACTTTAGCTGAAGCAACAGAACGCCTTGATGATATTGCCAATAAACCTAACCCTTATGGACGCTTTTTAACATTTCTTGCTTTTGGTGCTTCAAGTGGTGCTTTTGCTATGTTGATGCACACCAGTTGGAATGACGTTTTTTGGTCCACTATACTTGGTTTTATAGCTTGCTTATTTGCTTTTTGGGCTGAGCGTTCTCGTCGAGTTACCGATATGTTAGAGCCTATTGCAGCGATTACTACTGCGCTGCTAGCTTCAGCAATCACGCTGGTTGATCCCAGTATAAATATGCCGTTAGTTATTCTTTCTGCCATTATTGCATTTATTCCCGGTTTAGCACTGACTCTTGGTTTAGCTGAATTAGCGGCTAGGAACCTAATGTCGGGAACTGCACGTATTATGGATGCGATAATGATCCTATTTAAACTCTATTTTGGTGCAGTGCTCGGTATGGCATTAGGTAAACTTTTATGGGGTGAAGTTGCTTTTATTGAACCGAACGACATGCCCGTTTGGACCGCGTGGGCAGCGGTAACGGCACTTTCAATTAGCTTAGTTATTTTGTTTCGAGTACGAAAAAAGGACGCGCCTTGGGGCATCATCGCCGGTTACATTGCTTATGGTGCAAGCATTTTTGGCGCTATCTATTTAGGACCAGCTCTTGGTGCTTTTGTTGGTGCTTTTGCTTTAGGTCTTTATGCGAATATATTCTCTCGATTAATGAAGCTACCATCAAGCATCGTTAAATTATTAGGATTAGTTGTACTTGTTCCCGGTAGCAAAGTTTACATAGGTTTAAACAGTGCTGTTTCAGGCGTAGATATGTTAAATGCGACTAATATAGGCTCTCAAGCTTTCCTAATATTTATGTCTTTAGTGGCAGGGCTTATTTTTTCAAATGTAGCTTTACCATCTCGTAAATCTTTATAGTATATGAAAATTAAATGATGAAGCAATCAACTAAAAAGACGACCTATCATCACGGTGATTTACGTAGCTCACTCGTTGAAACAGGTGCCGAGATGGTTAATGAACAAGGTATTGAAGGCTTGTCATTACGTAAACTTGCTGAGCGCATTGGCGTTTCTCGTACTGCGGCATATCATTACTTTAGCAATAAGAACGATTTACTTTGTGCCATTGCGGCACTAGGTTTTGTGCAATGGCAACACAAATCTGAACAAATTTTTAATAATCTAGATTTATCAAATGAAGATAAATTTCGTCAATTTGTTCATCAATATATTCATTTTGCTACACAAAACCCGTCGCTTTATGAGTTAATGTTTGGTAAAACCATTTGGAAAAACAACAATAGCGATCAAGCATTACGCGATATTGCCTACCCCAGTTTTAATTATCAGCTTGAAATGACCAAAGTTTGGCAACAACAAGGTCTTCTTATTACAGACGAAAATAGCTTACGTTTAGCACAAGTTACTTGGGGCGCTTTGCATGGTATTGTTCGTTTACTTATTGATGGCATTTACCTAGATACCAGTCACATTGAAGAAATGTGCGAATGCGTAGTAAAGGTTTTTATGCGACCAACAAAAAATCACAAGGGTTCCTAATGTCTGAAGAAAATAACGCACCGAAAGCAACTCAATTTGATGAATTTTTTTCCATCAGCTATGCATTTAATATAAATATTTCACTTATAAGTAACGAGACACCACCAACTTATCAAGCCTTTATGGATAAAATGCCAATGCCCTTTAAAATGGCATCTGAAATTATAACCCTTGATCAAGCTGCCCTACGTCCATTACAAACACTCGGCAGTGTTGCTGGCCAACTGGTTGATTATTTACACCATCAATCACAAAAAATCGATTTACTTGTCAGCTATATTTTAAATCAGCAAGACAATGAAGCGCATCGATACCAAGGCAGTCATTTTGGTGGTGGCGGTATTATTTTTAGCAGCGAGCAACCCTTTTTTGTCGGGCAATTCATCGAATTAAAGATATTTTTAAATGATGAAAATTGCGCTATTTATTGCTGTGGTGAAATAATTTCATCAGAGACTACTGACAATCAAAACACTAGCTATAAAGTGGTTTATCAGCATATTCGTGAAGAAGATCGTGAGATTTTAGTACGCTGTAGTTTGCATCAACAATCTAAACAATTACAACTTTTAGCTAAACAGCGCAATGACGCCTCGGTAAAACAATAAAAACTTTATAAATATAAGCATTTTAGGAACACCTCATGAATATGAATAAAAGAGCTTTTTTAAAAGCCAGCGGCGCAAGCCTTGCCGCATTGTCGGTTACTTCTACAGCGTTTGCTTCTTCATCCGCAGCTACATCGAATAAAGATAAGCTGAAAAACATCACTCACGGCGTCACTGCAATCACCGCCGCCGAACGTGAAGTTCGCATCAAAAAAGCACAAAAATTAATGCAGCAAATGAATATCTCCGCATTAATTATTGAGCCTGGTGCTGCCATGGATTACTTCTCTGGTATTCAGTGGTGGCGTAGTGAACGCCTAACCGCCTTAGTTATTCCCCGTGAAGGTAAAGTGGGGATTGTTTGCCCATTTTTTGAAGAACCTAGTATCCAAGAAAGCCTAGCAATTGAGGGTGACATTCGTGTTTGGCAAGAACATGAAAGCCCATTCGAGCGCGTCAAACAAATATTAGTAGACCGTGGTATATCTCTTTCCAAAGGCAGTATTGGCTTTGAAAATTCAGTACGTTATTTTGTTCAACATGGTGTAATGAGTTTATTATCAAACCTTCAGCATATCAGTGCAGAACCGGTAACTCGAGGTTGTCGCATCATTAAAAGCCATCATGAATTACAGCTGATGCACAAAGCAAATGAAGTCACTTTGTTAGCTTATGCTGAAGTTTATTCAAAACTAGAAATAGGTATGAGCTCTTCGCAAGTAAAAACCATAATGAGTAACGCGCAATCAGCTTTAGGTGGAAAAAAAGCGTGGAATATGGCGTTAATTGATCAAGCAAGTGCCTTCCCCCATGGCAGTAAAAAGAAACATACGATTAAAGAAGGCTCTATTGTTTTGATGGACTGTGGTTGTAATGTCCATGGTTACCAATCTGATATCAGTCGTACTTTTGTCGTTGGTGAGCCATCAAAGCGACAACGAGATATTTGGCAAACCGTCCGAACAGGTCAGCAAATAGCATTAGAGCAGGCTAAAATAGGCTCTCCTGCAGGCTCTGTTGATGATGCTGTTAGAAAACATTATCAAGCTCAAGGTTTTGGTCCAGGTTATAACTTACCTGGGTTATCTCATAGAACAGGCCATGGCATTGGTATGGAAGGACATGAAAGTGTTAACTTTGTTCATGGCGAGCAAGAGATACTTCGCCCCGGTATGTGCTTTTCAAATGAGCCTGGTATTTATATTCCAGGAGAATTTGGTGTTCGCCTTGAAGACTGTCTATACATGACAGAAAAAGGTGCACAATGGTTTACCGTGCCACCAGACTCTTTAGACTCACCTGTTGGAAAAGTTGCAACTTTCACATAACGGGACTGTTAGCTTACGAAATATTTATCAACATTAGGAGCAATTGACTTACTTTGTTCCTTTTGTTTTTTTAACTTTTTATAACGCTGCAATGCTTTTATATTTGAAAATACTGCCGAATTTTCAATTTTATAATTTAATACCAACCCCTGCTCGAATGCTTGAACTAAATAGCGCATCGCTAATGCATCATCATTTAAAGCAGCATAAATTTCTGCAAGAAATAAACTTGTTGTTGGCTTTTCACTTCCTGATAAATGTAAACTTATTAATTGATTTTTTAACTTTTCAGCTAAAGGTTTATTTATTCCCCCTTGAGGTACTTGCTTACTCTTAGCAACCAATACCGATAATATATTTGAGTGGTTAATCGGTTGATTTTTGCGTTCATCTGCAATTTTTTGATAGTAGCTAATAGCAATTTCTAGATTGCCTTGGTAAAAATAACTATCTGCTAACGCTTCAAGTAATAAAGGATGCTCAGGCTGAACCAACAAGCTTTTATTAATTATTTCTTGTGCTTTTTCAAATTGATTCAGTTCAATATAAAGATGAGAAAAATGGTAGGTAGTTAATAAATAATCAGGCTGTTGTTCAAAAGCTTTTTGGTACCATTGTAACGCTAATTCAGAATGCCCTATACGTTGCAATGTTATAGCGAGGTGCAGCATCGCGACAGCGTAATTAGGGTCAGCCTGTAACGCTTCTTTATGCCAAAACAAGGCTTGCTCAAACTTTCCTTGTTCACTGTAAATAAAGGCTAAGTTAGTCAGAATTTCACGGTCGTTTTCAGCAATGTTATTGGCCCTTAATAGGGCGTTAGTACTTTTTGATAACCAACCAGATACATAATAAGCGGTACCTAATGCTTTATAAGCATCGGGAGAGTTATTGTTATAACTAATCGCAAGGTATGCATTATCAATAGCTGATTGCTTAGTTTTTTCATTACCACCAAACTGAAAATATTCTTGGCTATACGCTTGACTTAATCCTGCATAGGCTTGTGAAAATGTTGGCTTTTCAGCAATAGCTCGCTGATAAAAGTCGACTGCTATTGTATTATCTTGTGCTCGGTAGCGTTTATAATATTCACGACCACGTTGATACAAATTATAAGCAGACTTGCCAACTTTTTCCTCAAGGGGGCTTATCAATGTATCTGGATCAACCCCCACCTTAAGTTCAATTTCTTGCTGATAAAATAATGGTTTTAATATTACCGAAGCAACTACGAAGATTAAAAGCAATAAAGCTATATAGGATGGCCTTTGCACCCAGCGATGTAACGATAAAGGTAATAAGTTTAAAAGTAAGTCGTTGCCTGTCGAATCAAGCATGACTGAAGGTGAACGCTTTACTACGCATTCACAGGTCACTTGTGGAATAATCCGATAGCCGCGCCCTCGCACTGCCTCAATGTATTTAGGAGCACTGGCACTATCACCAAGTGACTTTCTTAATAACTTTACTCGTTGCTTTAATGTTTCATCACCAATAACGCGATCAGGCCAAACTCTTTGCATCAACTCTTGCTGACTTAATAAGGCAGGTGCCGCTTGCGCTAATGCCACTAAAAGTTCATAACTAAGTTTTGGAATCGTTAGGCCTTCACCATTACGAGTCAGCTCACCTCTTTGTACATCTAAGTTAAGATCATCAATAAGATAGCGAGTTACTTTATTGCTTTTTTTTACCATTACTGTGGTATTTTTTAATTCCGTCATAACGTTTAATTTATCGTATATTCACCAAAGAGCAACTGTTTCATTAACTATTCACTAAACCTTCACCATAACTTTCAAAGAGCTTCACTAAGACTTCAAGTACAAATTTTACTCAGGCGTATGCTGAAAGTGATAAAAATAAATATAACCGCTTGAGGGAAAAAAATGACGACTACACTACAGGCACCACCTGAATATAATAATTTGTGGGGACATCCAAAACCATTATGGATGTTATTTATGGCAGAGTTTTGGGAACGATTTGCTTTCTACGGCATTCGTTGGGCATTAACTTTATATATAGTTGCACAGTTTTTTAACGGTGATACATCGGGGCAATCTTTTGCGTCAAATACTTATGGTTCATATTTAGCTTTAGTTTATGCAAGTGCAATTTTTGGCGGATATATAGCTGATAAAGTTATTGGGGCACAACACTCAATTCTCGTTGGTGCGCTAATAATGGGAGCTGGATTATTTATGATCATGATGCCAAACCAAACATTTTTTATGGTGGGTTTAGCAACAGTAATTGTCGGTAACGGCTTATTTAAACCTAATATTTCTAATTTAGTCGGTAAGATTTATCCCGAAGCTGACCCCCGCCGAGATAATGGTTTTAGCATTTTTTATATGGGCATAAACGCAGGGGCGATGGTTTCTCCGATCATCACCCAGTGGTTAGCAAGTACATTGACCGATACACCAATGATGGATAATTACAAAGCCGTTTTTGGCGCAGCCGGTGTAGGCATGCTTATCAGCTACATATGGTTTTACATAGGCCGTAAGCAGTTAAAAGGGCTCGGTAGTATTGAAAAAACACCACTTCGTACCAGAAACCTCGTGTATGTAGTTTTAGGTGCTATTGTGTCAATTGTCCCCTTCTACATTCTGATGGCTTTTGCGGGCGCTCAAGTTTTAGCATGGATTTTATTCGTATTATTCGTCGCCTTAGCCGTAATGTTACTGTCTCAAGCTAAACGCGACGGTAAAGTCGCCTTTGAGCGTGTTGTCGCTTGTTTAATTATGTTTGCTTTTAACGTTATTTTTTTTATGTTTTTTGAACAAGCAGGCAGTTCATTGACCTTCTTAGCCCAAAACATTGTTGATAGAACCATTACCGAAGCGGTTGAATTTAAAATTGCTTGGTTTCAATCAGTCAACTCCGTCTCTATTTTAATTTTTGCGCCAATAGTTTCTGCTATGTGGATTTTTATGGCAAAGAAAAAATTCGAGCCCAGTATTCCCCGAAAGTTTGCACTAGGGTTATTAGGTACAGGTTTAGGCTTTTTAGTTTTAATGTTCGCATTAGAAAACTTACTTGATGAAAACAACATGATTCCTATTTGGCCTCTTGCAGCTTGTTATGTTCTACACACCATTGGTGAGTTATGTTTATCACCGATTGGTCTATCCATGGTCAGTAAGTTAGTACCAGCTTCCCTTGCGGGCTTTGCTTTTGGTGGTTGGTTTTTAAGTACAGCAATCGGTAATAATTTTTCTGGTATGTTAGCTGGTTCAATGAGTGGTGAAACAGGTATGACGGTTACTTCTGCATTAGGAGGTTTTAGTTTTAGCTTTTGGCTATTAACCGCTGGTGGTTTATTACTGTTTATTATCGCACCTATGATTAACAAGTTAATGCATGGCGTTAAGTAACCCTAACATCCGATACTTCATATCATTTTTTTAATGAATATTCCCGCACATATAAGTAGAGTAACTTTTATGTGCGAATTGTTTAGCGGAATCTATGTGAGCATAACTTTTATTAATTTCGCATTTTTCGTTAAGTTATTAGCTAATATTGCCTTAAAACAACAGTTGATTATCCAATAAATTGGGGTATTCTAAATAGTTCTATTTTTAATCGTTTGGAATCGTCGTTTTGATAAAAATTACCCATGGTGTTTTTTTACTGTTTGTACTTTTCAGCTTATCAGGTTGTATTGCAGCTACAGTTGTATCTGCCGCAGTCGATGTCACGACAACGGTTGTTGGTGGTGCTATCGATGTGGTTGACACGGTTACTCCAGATATTATTGATGACGACGACGAAAAAGAAGAGGATGAGCCAGAAAAAGAAGATGATCAATAATAGTGATTATTTTGGCAGTTACTCTGTTTAATTTGAGAAAAGAACTTTTGTCAGTAAACTTTTAATCACTTCTTCGGACTCACCTTCAAATTTAATACCATAACAATTGAAGTTTAAAGATGATTTGATGTTACAAACCAAGCCTTTAATTTCGGTGAGATCATTTAGTGCAGTATCAGTAATGGTTAAGGTAATATTATCACCTTTATTTATCGATACTTTTTCTTCTTTTTTGCTATTCAATAAACAACCTTCTAATGAAAGGTTTACCATCACACCTTTAAAAGACATGTTATTAACACTTGCATCAAAATTTAATTGTGTATCAATTCTTGCTTCTTTTCTTAAGGCTTGAACAACAACTTTTTGCGGGATATTCAATACAATCATTTTTGCAGGAATATTTATAGTACGTTCTATGCTAGTAACAAATGCAACAATAGAGCCTTCATGGTTTTCAACAATGCTTCTTACAGTACAAGCTACGCCTTGTTTAACATTTCCCGCTAACTCGGCATTTCTATTAAAATCAGGTGATTGAATAAGTATAAATTTATTTGGTAAAAAACCGACAAAGATACTTTTAAATTTTATTTTTTTACTCGGAGGGATCGACACTTCTACGATGATAGAAGAACCAGGCGTAAGCATCGACAGTGATTTCGATACATCTTCTCGAACCATAGACAATTACTCCTAAAAAAGTTTAAGCCTTATTATTCCATCTGCAATTTATTTTATAAAACTGATTCATTGTAGGTGATTCAAATACGATACAATTAAATATATCACCGATTTTTGTATTATCAATATTTGGGGAAACAGAGTATAAAAACATTAGAACAACTAAGTTTTTGTTATTTATAATACTGAATACCTAGTTGAATAATCAGCTAATTAGACATGTTCCTATGGTATACGTGCTAAGTTTAGCATTCAGTTATTAATGAGTAGATGTAAAGGTTTAATATGGAGTGCATTCCACTGCTTAATTGCATTTTTTTCGATAACAATGCTTGATGAAAAAGTTAGGTTTTAACTTACATTTATTGAGTTCAAATATTATGCATAATCGCAAATATGCTCGGCTAAGTAGTCGACTAATAACCTTATTTTCGGCGATAAATGTCGGTTTTGCGGATATACCGCCCATATTCCACCATCAGGCTCTCTTAAGTTATCCAACAAACTAATCAATTCACCGCTCGCTAAATGCTGCTGAACATAATAATCGGGTAACTGTACTATGCCCAAGCCCTTTAGTGCCGCATCAACTAAACTCACACCACTGTTATAACGTAACCTGCCGCTAACGCGAATATTCTTTTCTTTACCTGCATCACTAAATTGCCAATAATCGAGTGTCCCTAATAAGCAACTGTGTTTATTTAATTCAGACAACGAGTGAGGTATACCATACTGCTCTAAATACATTGGCGAAGCGCATAAATAGTTAATTCGTTTACCCAGCTTTTTGGCCATCATAGTTGAGTCTGTTAATTTTCCAAGACGTATAGCTAAGTCATAACCTTCCTCAACTAAGTCGACTTGTTGATTACTTAAATAGGCACTCACTTCAACATCACTATAAAGCTTCATAAAGTCATTAACTAAGGGAAGTACTTGTTGTTCGCCATAAGTAACAGATGCGGTTAACTTGATTTTACCTTGTGGTTTGGTCTGTAAGTTGGTGATGGCACGTTCGGCTTCATCTAAGCCGTCTAACACACTGCGACAATGTTGATAAAATACCCGCCCTTCTTCCGTTAAGGAGACCTTACGTGTCGTTCGATAAAATAATTTAATATTGAGTCGCTTTTCTAACCCGCTGATTTGACGACTTACCTGCGCCGTTGAAATGGCCATTTTTTTTGAAGCTTTAGTAAAGCTCTCTGTTTCAGCGACGTAAACAAATTCACTTATCCCTTCCCACTGCACCATTATTACACCTGAGTAATAGTTATTTACCAAAACTACATATTATCATTTATTTGGAAACAAATATAATAGCTAGCATCAAAACAACAGCCCTACAGTCAATTGTGACTAAAGCTAATGTAAAAGTTGGAGAGCAAAATGAGTTGGTTATTTCTATTTCTTGGTGTCGCCGCTGAGGCTATGTCACATGTTGCCTTAAAAGAAACGGAAGGATTTACCAAACCATTACCGAGCGCTGTAGTTTTATTGGGGCATTTGGCCGCATTCATGTTTTTGGCTCAAGCAATGAAAGGCATGCCAGTTGGTATTGTGCACGCTTTGTGGGCAGGCCTTGCGATAGTAACGGTTACGTTATTATCAACGATTGTTTATCGACAGCACATCGATTTAACAACATGGCTTGGCATGGCACTTGTCGCAATAGGTGTTGCTGTCATTAATTTTTCTCAAGAGCATGGTCATAGCGTTACTTAATTTATATACCAAGGACACTTTTTGGTATCTATTTCAAACTTAACTACAATTACCAAACAAAATGTAATGCATGTTATTAGCACTATCGCATAACAATTAATTTATCAGGCTAGTTTAAAAATACATATTTTAAGCTGGCTTTAACTATCAAAACAAAACAACACAATACAATTAACTTAACTGTGAGAACAAATATGACCGATCAATTTATTAAATCAAAAGCTGCCATTGCTTGGGGTCCAAAACAACCATTATCTATCGAAGAAGTCGATGTAATGCTACCGAGAAAAGGTGAAGTATTAGTTAAGGTTATTGCCTCTGGCGTGTGTCATACCGATGCGTTTACTTTATCTGGTGATGATCCTGAAGGCATATTTCCGGTTATTTTAGGTCACGAAGGCGGTGGTATCGTTGAACAAGTTGGCGAGGGTGTTACCAGCGTTAAAGTTGGCGATCATGTCATTCCTTTATACACACCAGAATGTGGTGAATGTAAATTTTGTTTATCAGGTAAAACGAATCTTTGTCAAAAAATTCGTGAAACTCAAGGCAAGGGTTTAATGCCAGACGGTACTACTCGATTTTATAAAGACGGTCAGCCAATCTTTCATTACATGGGTTGCTCTACATTTTCTGAATACACCGTTTTACCAGAAATATCTTTAGCAAAAGTAAATAAAGAGGCACCTCTAGAAGAAGTATGTTTATTAGGTTGTGGGGTTACAACTGGTATGGGCGCCGTAATGAATACCGCTAAAGTGGAAGAAGGTGCAACCGTTGCCATTTTCGGACTTGGCGGCATTGGTTTGTCAGCAGTGATTGGTGCAACCATGGCAAAAGCAGGACGTATTATCGCTATTGATATTAACGAAAGTAAATTCGAGCTTGCCAGAAAACTTGGTGCTACCGATTGCATTAATCCAAAAGACTACGACCAACCTATTCAAGACGTAATCGTTGAATTAACGGATGGCGGTGTTGATTACTCATTTGAATGTGTTGGTAATGTTAACCTTATGCGCTCAGCCTTAGAGTGTTGTCATAAAGGCTGGGGGGAATCAGTTGTTATAGGGGTTGCAGGTGCAGGACAAGAAATATCAACCCGACCATTTCAATTAGTGACAGGCCGAGTATGGCGTGGCTCTGCATTTGGCGGGGTTAAAGGTCGTACTGAATTACCTGATTATGTAGAACGCTATTTAGCCGGCGAATTTAAATTAAGCGACTTTATCACTCACACTATGTCGCTGGAAGAGATCAATGAATCATTTGAATTGATGCATAAAGGCGAGAGTATCCGTTCAGTAATTCATTTTGATAAATAATACTAATTTTTGATCTGCTCTCTGCAAAGATATATCTCTGTAGAGAGCTATTTGAGGCATAACATGAAGTTAGAAAATTTAAGTGTTAACAAAGCTTTTGGCGGCTGGCAAAAACAATATAGTCATCATTCAGCTCTATTAAACTGTAATATGAGGTTTGCTATATATTTACCGCCGCAAGCTTCAAACGCAAAAAAAGTCCCGGTATTATATTGGCTCTCTGGCTTAACCTGCACAGATGAAAACTTTATGCATAAAGCAGGTGCTTTACGCATAGCAGCTGAACTTGGTATAGCAATTGTTGCTGCTGATACTAGCCCTAGAGGTGAAGACGTGGCTGACGATGAAGGCTATGACTTAGGAAAAGGGGCTGGTTTTTATGTTAATGCGACCCAAGCCCCTTGGAGTCGTCATTATCAGATGTACGACTACGTTGTCAGTGAACTGCCACAATTAATTGAGTCGACTTTTCCTGTCACTAACAAACGTTCGATTGCAGGTCATTCTATGGGAGGACATGGCGCATTGACTATCGCGATGAGAAACCCTGAACTTTATAGCTCAGTGTCAGCATTTAGCCCGATCAGTAATCCAATGAATTGTCCTTGGGGCCAGAAAGCGTTCACCGCATATTTAGGAAAAAATAAAGACGATTGGCGAGGCTTTGACGCCAGTGAATTAATGCGACAAGCTAAAAAACATGTTCCTGCAAAAGTTGATCAAGGTGAGTCAGATGGCTTCCTAACAGAGCAATTAAAACCAGAAACACTCGTGGCTGCTGCACAAGTAAGTAGCTACCCTTTGGAGCTGAATTTGCACCAAGGTTACGACCATAGTTATTATTTTATTGCGAGCTTTATTGAAGAGCATTTGCGTTTTCATTATACACACTTGCGCCACTAAGATTTATTCATGCCGTTGAGCTATTTGATAAGTTAAATATCAAAAACAAGATAGCTACAAAGCAAATAATTATAAAGCCAATCACGGTAAAATTTCAGAATGATATACCTAAAGGGGATTAAGCGTAAAATATAGCGGTTAAAAGGCAAAATGAGTGAACTAGCTATATTTTACGTTTGTAGTTTTCGAGAATCAGCTTGCTCTACTATTTTTTATTTGCAATAAATGTTTTATTAATAATACGCCATTCATTTTCGCGCTTGTACATTACAAGGTAGTCAATGTAATGCGTTTTAGGTGTATCAAAATCAAGTTTAACCATAGCCATCTTGTTATCAACGATATCAACGGACAGAATATTCGCTACCCAGCTATCTTTAGTTGCTTTTTTGAAGTAACCCGAAAACTCTTTTAACGAAACCGTTCTAATGGTTTCTTTTCCTGTATCTTTATTAACTGAAATCATTTTTACATGACCAAACTCCAAATCAAATGCTTTTGAAAGAAGCTCTTGGTCTCCGCTTGCTGCCCCATTGAAATAGTTATAGGCTGTGTTTACAACGGCTTGATATTCTTTTCCTGTTACCGACTTCGCGTGACTAATAATTGGAAAGCAAAAAGTTAACAGCGCAGCAGTCATTAAAAGTAGTTTTATTTTAGTCATTTTATTTTTATTTCTCGAATAAGTTTAAAGTTTCACTGCCAAAGCACAATGATACGAAGTCCCTATTTGATACATAAACAGCCAATAAGTAAACCATTACAGTTGTTACAATTTATGAGTGCATAACTTATTTGTTACCACAGTGAAATGCCTCGAACGCCCCATATTGAATCACGAAGCGTGCTAAATTTAAGGGCTATGAACTTAATGTTTTAGAATTAAGCTAGTTTTAATTTTCAGTAAAATTGACTTCTGAACCAGCATTAGCCTCAATAGTTAAACTATGTAGCTGATCGGTAGGGTTAGGGATCATTATCCCTTCATACTCTTCTGTATCTCCAATTGCACTACATGATAACGCTACGGTGTAATTTCCAATTGGAAGGTGTGAAAAGCTGTAATGGTAGGTGTTTTCGTCGTCATTAAAAGAAATTGAATCTGAGGCATATGGGCTGACCACATTATCAGGGATTTGATTTTGAGCGACCTCAGGATCAAATTCGTCCGCCATAATATCATCTTGAGAAATTTCACCTTGATATAAATAAATAACCTTTCCATGATCTGAGTTATCTTGAAATACAGTTTCACAGCCATCGCCAATCGTTAATAAATTAGCATCAATGCTACCAGTTAACGAGCCAACCTCAGCACTGTTAACAATACGAATACCGTGTGGTTTTAAGTTATATGATGCTCCACCAGCCGTATTAGTCATTGATGAACGTAAATTAAATTCAATATTATAAGATTGTTCTATTTCACTGCTAATATTTAGTGCGCCCAATTTCAACTTATTACTTGGTGTTTTTAATGGTTTAATTCCTTCACCATCAACAACCCAACAAAATTCGGTACTGCCATTCTGATTCTGAGGGCAGCCGGAAGTATTTAGTACTAAATTTGTATAGTTGCCAACTGCTACCTCAACATTATTAATAATGAGTTTTTCATCGCCGTTCTGATAATTCATCAAGTCAATTGTCATACTAGAAGGGTTACCAGCATCATCTAAAATGGGCAGATTCAGCCCAGAATCGTCATCTTCATTATCAGTAATTAACTTTAAAGTAATAGAGCTGAAAGTAACATTAACAGATATGACTGAATCAGAAGGTGCATCTGAAATAGAAAAAGAAACAATAGGTGTTGGTGGTGGAGTATCTGGATTTTGTTCTCTAGTGCTACTGGAACTTCCCCCACATGACACTAAAAAATAACTAAATATAATGGTGTAGAATAAACGCATAGTATAATTCCAATGAATCAGATATAACGCTAATTTTAGCAAGTATTTATATAAACACCTTATTTTAGCAAAATGACGACGGGTCCAATAACATCAACAGCTTAATTAATAACAATATAGGGTTACTACAACTCATTATTTTTCTATTGCATTAGGTTAATTCGTTTTTTCTTCATCATACTCTCACACAGCTCACCTAACCTTATAAGAGCCTGTAATCTATGGCCTACCGTTGGGTGTGCAAAACTTAATCTCAGGCAATTTGAGAATTTTTTAACTGATGAGAATAACCTTCCAGGTGTGATTATGATGCCCTCTGCAAGTGCATATTCATAAAGTAAAAAAGTATCAATTTCTATTGGTAATTGCACCCAAATAGCCAAACCTCCATCGGGAACAGTAAATGTTGTTGCTACCCTCCAATGATCTGCAATACCGTTCGTTAGCTGATCACGCTGTTCACGCAGTACTTTGCAATACTGGTACAGGTGTCTTTCAAAATGCCCTTCAGCTAAAAAGTTAGACAAACCGTTCTGCATAGCTTGGCTCGTCGATAGTTGATAAACCAATTTCATATGCACTATATTTTTAAAGTACTTACCAGCGACAATCCATCCGATACGTAAATCCCTTGAAAGTGACTTAGAAAAAGAGCTACATAAAATAAAATCGCCTTTGGTATCATAGCTTTTTAGTGGCTCGACTTTAGAATGAAAACCTAAGTCTCCATATATATCATCTTCTATAATGATGATGTTCTTGGCGTTAGCAAGCGCAGCTATTTTACGTTTCTCCTTTACAGGAATAAGCGCCCCTGTTGGTGTAGCAAAATTAGCCGTTAACACACAAGCTTTAATCTGCCACTTTTTAGTCGCTTCATCTAAAGCATCTGCAGTCAACCCAATAGTGTAAGAGCTTGGAAGTTCAACCACCTGCAACTTAAGTTGTTGTAATAACTGTAAAACACCATAAAAAGCGGGGCTTTCTATAGCAACAATATCGCCTGGTTTACACGTTGCCATCAAAGCAAGAAATAAACTATTTTGACAGCCCGATGTAATGCAAATTTCTTGTGGTGAAATATTAAGATCGCGTCTTCGATAATGCTCGCTAATTTGGCTTCTTAGTGATAAATCTCCAGGTGGTTCGCAATAATATAGCGCATTGTTTTGTGGACTTTTCCGTAACGCTCGACTGATATGTCGGTTTAATAATAATAAGTGATTTGGCGCTTGGCTGGTATCTAAGTTTCGCGGAGCTATATCAAAAGCAGCAGTTCGCTCCATAATTTCATAAAATACTTCAGGCACATCAACCAACTTTGGTTTAGCTATTTTAACAAGCCCTTGACTAGCCTGTTGCTGTGGTTTTGCTGGTGCAACGTAGTAGCCTGATTTAATTTTAACAAAAATAATCCCTCTTGCTTCTAAAGTATGAAGGGCTTTTTGCACTGAAATTTTTGAAACATTATGAAGCCTAGCCAGCTCACGAATAGAAGGTAACTTTTCATTGACCCGCCATTTGTCGTCATCAATTTGAGCATTCAGTTTATTGGCTAGTTGTTCATATTTAAATTGTCTCATTACTCATGTCCATTATTCAATCTGTACCTATTGTAATTTACAATAGTGTATCTATAAATGACAGATTAACAATTTACACTTCTCGCAGTAAAAACACCTGCTGGGGAAGCCAAATGAAACCTTCAAACTCGTTAGAAAAAAATATCATTTTTAAAACCTCGAACATAGACGATAGAATTTACCTACGTGAGCAAAAAGGTACTTTTCAACTGATGCGACGTAGTTTAAGCATGATATTAATACTGCTTTTTATCTTGGTCCCTTTTATACAATTTAATGGCTCTCAGGCTGTGTATTTTGATATTGCCCAGCAACAAATACATTTATTTTCACTAACATTATTCCCTCAAGATTTGCTAATTATTTGCTTGGTTTTTATCCTTGCTGCTTTTGTTTTGTTCTATATCACACAATTATATGGTCGAGTATGGTGTGGGTTTACTTGTCCACAAACAGTTTGGATGCTGATGTTTAATTGGATAGAACGCCGTATTGAAGGAACTCATAACCAAAGTAAGTCGTTAAACGCACAGCCATTAAGTTTTAAAAAACTATATAAAAAAGGTATTAAGCACTTTTTTTGGGGAATAGTATCTCTTTTTACAGCGCTGGTATTTATGTCATATTTCATCAAGGTTGATGAACTTTACCTACCATTCTTTACGTTTAAAACCTCAGAGACAACCTTTTACTGGGTGTTATTCTTCGCAGTTTGTACCTATGTAAATGCTGGTTGGATAAAAGATAAAATGTGCCAACATATGTGCCCTTACTCTCGTATTCAATCTGCGATGTTTGATAAATCAACTAAGATGGTCAGTTACGATAAGGGACGAGGAGAAAATAGAGGCTCTCGTAAACGTTCACAAGTCAAACCAGAAGGAATGGGCGACTGTGTAGACTGCAATCTTTGCGTTCAAGTTTGCCCTGTAGGGATCGATATTAGAGACGGTTTACAATATGAATGTATTAATTGTGGGCTATGTGCTGATGCCTGTGACATGACCATGAAAAAGTTTAATTATCAAAAAGGACTAATTTCATTTACTAACGAACAGACAGAAAGTAACAATTGGAAACGCCACTTAGGCTACGGCAGCGCTGTTACAATAACCTTAATTTCTATGCTTATTTGGGCCAATATTTGGCAGAACTTTGAAGTTAATATTATTAGAGACCGGCAAGCACTCTATCGTGTAAATCAATTTGGCGATATTGAAAATACCTTTTTGTTTAAAGTAAGAAATAAATCGAGTGAAACCAAAATTTATCAAATTGAGGTCAATGGGTTAGACAATGCAATAATAACTGGCTCAGCAAAAATTGAAGTACAACCAGGAGAGCTAAAAATATCTTCTATTACCGTATCGGTTGATGAACCATTATCTGAATATATAAATCAAGTAGGCTTTAATATTACGGATATTGAAAGCAATAGTCATATTGAAAAAAGTACTTCTTTTTATAGTGGTAGTGGTGGCTGGTAATATTTTTCCATTGAATAAAAATATCTGCTATGCGAACATTGTACTAAGTATATTATCTTGTGGTTGCTTGTGACGTTCAATTTATCTAAAACATTAATGGTATTGTTATTGTGTTTGGCCTTTTTCGGTCAAGCAATGGCGTCTACTATTATGTCTTATCATATGATGAGTATGACGGGAATGAATGGCCAAAGTATGTCACAAGATATGGCAATGATGGATCACAGTAACCACAATATGCCTGATGCTTCAGCTGAAAACTCTACAGCAGAAGCAGAAGCAGAAGAAGAATGCTGCACTGAAACATGCAATTGTTTTACGGGTGGTTGCTCAAATGTTGCTGCTTTTATGACAATTTCAGGCAGTACGCCAATCATTAGTTTGTCCGCAAAAATACATTCCTACTCTAGTTTGGCACAAAGCCAACAACCTGTTTCATTATATCGTCCTCCAATAATTAGCTAAATACAGCATAAATGTGTCCAAATTTTGGCTCATTTTTATCACTAGTCTCTGTATTAGGCTTTTTTGATCTCGTGTTTTTAAATATCGACTAATCACATCAAAAACAACCTAATTAAATAAAAAATAAGAATTAATATCCCTATTGGGGGGGTTATGTTTTCAAACAAGTTTACTCTAAAAGTTATAACAACTTTTACTCTCACCGTTGCATTAATAAATTGCTCTGAAGCCGATGTAGCTTCGAGTTCCACTAAATTACAAAAGACTAAGCCGTCAGGCATAGTCTTAAATGTATATAAAAGCCCAACTTGTGCTTGTTGTAATAAATGGCTGAGTCACATCAATGAGAATGGCTTTGAATCTAAGGTTCATAGCTCTCAAAATTTTTCAGTGATAAAAGATGAAAAAAAAATAGCACCTAGATACCGATCTTGCCATACCGCTGTATCTAAAGCTGGTTACATTTTCGAAGGACATGTGCCAGCAAAGTTCATAAAAAAGTTTATCACAGAAAAACACCCGAGCAATGTTATTGGTTTGTCCGTACCTGCTATGCCAGTAGGCACTCCGGGAATGGAAGTAGATGACAAGTTTCAGCCTTACCGTATTTTACTTTTACTGTCAGATGGTAGCTATAAAATTTATGCTGATATTCAATCTTATAAGGAACAGTTCTAATGAGCAGCCAACCCAAGGTATACAAGCTTGCTTTAAAGTTAAGTACTGGAATTTTAACTTTAACACTTTCTTCTGTTTGTGCTGCAGATCCCCTAATGATGAATATGAATACGGCTTTATCTTTTGAAAAAGCCGTCAGCTCCGCTCAAAAGAATGACCCGTGGCTTGCAGGTAATACTCATCAACAACAAGCTATAGAATCAATGAGTACGGCAATAAATACATTAGCGGATCCAAGGATATCTATTGGTTTTGCTAATTTACCAACGAACGGTTTTGATTTTGGTCAAGAAGGAATGACACAAGCTAAAATAGCAATTTCGCAGATGTTTCCTCGCGGAGATACACTCGAGATCAAAAGCCAGCAACTAAAAACTCAAAGTGAGGCGTACCCATACCAACGTAAAGACAGAAAATCCAAAGTAGCTGTTACCGTGGGAAGTTTATGGTTAGATGCATATCGCGTTCAACAAAGTATCGCATTAATAGCAAAAAACAGCTCGCTCTTCGAACAGCTAGCCGATATTGCTGAAGCGAGCTATTCATCGGGTTTAGGTAAAACTCGACAACAAGATATTGTTCGAGCACAACTAGAGCTAACGCATCTGGAAGATAGACTAGACCAGTTAGATCAACAAAAAAATCGTTATGAAGGAATGCTTACGCAATGGCTGATTAAGTTTTCTCAAACCAAGTCAGCGAAAAAAAGCAGTCTAATAGATGAGTCGTCATTACACGCTGACTATTCATTGCATAATATTGTGCTTAGTCAGAATTTACCTCAAATTGATTTACGTAATAGTGATTTAGTCTACAAAGAGCATTGGCTTCAACCAGCAGAATTGCTTCCGTATTTTTCAAAGCACCCTGCTGTTATTGCCGTAGATAAGAAAATCAATGCAACTAAAGTGGGAGTTAAATTAGCAAAACAAAAATATCAACCTCAATGGGGGGTAAACGCAAGCTATGGATACCGTGCGGATGACGCTATGGGTAATAGTAGAGCTGACTTATTTTCAGTTGGTGTATCTTTCGATCTACCCATTTTTACTGAGAATAAACAAGATAAAGAACTTCAATCAGCTGTATCTACAACTGAAGCTGTAAAAACTGAAAAACAGCTATTACTTAGACAGTTATTAGGTGCCTACTCAAGTGCAAAAGGAAGGTTATTGCGTTTAATTAGCAGACAAAACCTGTACAAAACAAAATTGCTACCGCAAATACATGATCAAGCCGAAGCCTCTCTAACCGCATATACCAACGATGACGGTGATTTTTCGGAAGTAGTTCGCTCTCGAATTGCCGTACTTAATGCTGAAATTGATGCACTAACACTCAATGTTGAAGAGCAAAAGATACATTTGGAACTTAATTACCTTTTTGTTGGCAACATTAATACAGCAATGAAAAAAGACACAATAAATTTATCGAATAGCACTAAATACCCAGCTATATGGGGAGAAAAACAATGATCAAAATTACCTTAGGAAAACATATTAAACCAATTATCGTTGGCGTAGTCATCGGCGTTATTTTTACTTTTTCTACTTATAACATGCTAGTACCTACAAGTATTGAAAGAGCCGATAAAACAGTAGCTAAAGAGAAAACGCCCCTTTATTGGGTCGCCCCTATGGATGCAAATTATAAAAAAGACAAACCTGGTAAGTCACCAATGGGCATGGATTTAGTCCCCGTTTATGATGATGGAGCAAGTGGCCCAGATGAAGGCCCTGGCACAATAAGAATTTCACCTAATGTTATAAACAACTTAGGCGTACGAACTGAACTTGCTCAATATAAAAGGCTTCATAGTCAAATAAATACTGTCGGATTCGTTACCTATGATGAAGATAAATTAGTACATATTCATCCTAGAGTTCAAGGGTGGATTGAAAAATTATATGTCAATGCAGT